>JACCDI010839287.1_pt1 | contig 32175 bp, 27 predicted proteins | sample 7442791 | NCBI WGS metagenome assembly JACCDI01 (sample SAMN15323434, study PRJNA562643) | freshwater metagenome | isolation source: river surface water | place: USA:Blue River Watershed | collected 2017-08-15
CCCCGGGTGCCGACCTTGACGCCCGCGCCCGCCGCGGCCTGCGCATCGAACGTCACGAAGGACACGCGCTGGCGCACGGCCGTCACCGGCATATTCAACTCGCTCGCCAGCATCTGCTTGAGGTTGGCGCCATCGAGCGTGGACAGGGGCGCGTTGGCAATCCCCGGAAACGTCGAGGCGTTGATATAGAAGCGGTTGAACAGCGTGAAATCGCTGCCGACGCGGATACGACGGTCGATGCGCACGATGTCAGCGCCTGTCTGCCGCAACCACTTCGACCAGGGCCCGCGCGCGTCGATGCGATGACGCGCCAACACTTTGGGAAACAAGGGCAGGAAAGTGGGCTCACCCTCACGGCCCAGAAACCGCAGATACAGCGGCGCGTCAATCGCACCCCGGCCTTGCGCCACGTAGGTCCCACTGCCCTGCGTGCGCACCAGGATGCCGTCGTCAGCCAACTCGCGCAGCGCGCGCTGCACGGTGCCCAGACTGAATCCGGTGAGGCGCACCAGCTCGCGCTCCGGGGGCAGCTGGCTGCCCGGCTTCCAGTCGCCCCCGCGGATCGCGTCCGCCAAGGTCTCGCGCAGCTGCGCGTACTTGGACACGCCCGCCACGCTCGGGCGGGCGTACTTGAGCAGCGATTCAGCAGCGGGCGCTGCAGATTCTTCAGGACTGACCATAGGAGGGGATCGTACCGCTGGATCGATTGACAAGTGCTCTATAGCACTGTAGCATCGAAGCGATTAAAAGGAGACTGTCGCATGACCCTCAAGCAACTGATCGCCGCTGTGGCCGCCACCCTGCTCGTATCCAGTCAAGCCGCCGCCCAAGGGCAGTGGCCGAACAAACCCGTCAAGATCCTGTTCGGGTTTCCGGCAGCCAGTGCCACCGACGTGATCGCGCGCGCCGTCGGCCAAAAACTGTCCGACCGATGGGGCCAGCCGGTCACGATCGAGAACCGTCCGGGCGCGGGCGGCAACCTGGGCTCCGAGCTCGCTGCGCGGGCACCCGCCGACGGCTACACCATCTTTTTCGGCACGGTGGCCAACGCCATCAGCGCCACGCTCTATACCAAGCTCAATTACGACTACCTCAAGGACTTCACCCCCATCACGCTGGTGGCCACCACGCCGCTGGTGCTGGTGGCCAACCCCGGGGTGCCCTTTAAAGACCTCAAGGGCCTGATTGACCACGCCAAGGCCAATCCGGGCAAGCTCAATTTCGGTTCGGGTGGCATCGGCACCTCCAATCACCTGGCCGGCGAGATGTTCAAAAACTCCACCGGTACCCAGCTCGAACACATCGCCTACAAGGGCACGCCCGCCGCCTACAACGACATGTTCGGCGGCCAGGTGGCCCTGATGTTCGACAACATCGTGGCGGTGACCCCGCATATGAAGTCGGGCAAGCTCAAGCCCCTGGCGGTCACCAGCGCCCAGCGCGCTGCCTCGCTGCCCGATGTACCCACAGTCGCTGAGCAAGGCCTGCCTGGCTTCGAGGCCGTGTCCTGGATTGGCGCGCTGGTCCCGGTGGGCACACCGCAGGCGATCGTCGAGAAGATCCATACCGACCTGGTCGCCGTCCTGCGCATGCCTGAGATCAAGGAAAAACTGGGCGCCTCCGGTGCTGTGGTCGTCGGCAACAGCCGCGAGGAATTCGCCGCCTGGAACCGCAACGAAATCGCCAAGTGGGCCAAGGCGATCAAGGACTCGGGCACCAAGCCCGAATAAAGCGCTCTCAATCAACAGGAATCTCTGGTGAATACACCTCATATCCAGGAAGCGGCACGCGATATCCCCGTCCTGATGCAAGCGGATGTCGTCGTGGTCGGCGGCGGCACCACCGGCCCTCTGGCCGCCATCGCTGCGGCGCGACGCGGTTGCAAGGTGGTCCTGATTGAGCGCTTTGGCTCGCTCGGCGGGGTGCTGACCCTGGGACTGAACACCAAACCTTCGGGCGCGCTGGTGGGCGGCATTCCGCTGGAAATCTGGAACCTGGCCCGATCCGTGGGCGGCGCCGGAGCCGACTACATGGCCACGACCAAGACGGGTGGCGTGAAGATCGCCTCGCCGGCGGATCCCGAGATCATGAAGATGCTGCTCACGCGCCTGTGCGTGGAAGCCGGCGTGCAGATCTTGTTCGAGACCTTCGTGTCGGCCCCTTACCTGGAAAACGGAACCGTCACCGGCGTCGTGATCGAAAGCAAGGCCGGCCGCCAGTTTGTGGGCACCCGGGTGCTGATCGACTGTTCGGCCGATGCCGACATGGCGGCCAAAGCCCACGCCCCCTTCGTGATGGGATCCGGCGACACCCAGGCCACGATGCAACCGGTCTCGATGTACTTCGTCATGAAGAACGTAGATCTGGTGCGCTTGGCCGACTGGGCCCGTACCTGCGACGACGTACCGGCACGCGCCATCCCCCACGACGCGGCCGGACTGGCCTACGGTCTGTGGCTCACCGGATTCAACGGCATGCTGCGACGCTTTCAGGAAGAAACCGGCGTCAAGCTGCAACGAGACAACATCACCCTCAAGACCACCGACGGGCAGATGTATGTCAACGCCACGCGCGTGCTGGGCGTCGACGTGTTCTCCCCCAAGCAATTCACGGACGCCATCCTCGAGTGCTACCGCCAGATCGAAGGCGTGTGCCGCTTCCTCAAGGAACGCGTGCCCGGCTTCGAGGCGGCGCGCCTGGGTCAGGTGTCGCCGATCCTGGGGGTGCGCGAGACCCGCCACATCCTGGGCGAGTACACGCTGACCGGCCGGGACTCGCGCGGCGAAACGCAGTTCGAGGACAGCATCGCCGCCGATTCTTCCGCCCTGGACATCCACGACCCCAAAGGCGGCGATGTCGATTTTCAGAGCATGCCGCCCTACGAGATCCCTTACCGCTGCCTCTTGCCTCAGGGCGTCGAACAGATTCTGGTGGCAGGTCGGTGCATTTCTGCCGACCACGAAGCCCACGCCCGGTCTCGCAACATGCCCGCGTGCATGGCCACCGGTCAGGCCGCCGGCGTGGCCGCCGCCATCGCGGTCGAAGACGGAGTGTCCGTCCGCCAGGTCTCGGTGACGAAGGTACAGGCGGCCCTGCGCGCCATGGGCATGCCCCTGCGCGCCAGCGAGATCACCGAGGCCTGACACGACCGGCATGCGTGTCGCACCCCGTATCCAGTACTGGTTCAGTGCGGCCAGCCCCTGGGCCTGGCTGGGAAGTGCCCGCTTCATCGAACTGGTGCGGGCCACAGGCGCACACGTTGAGATCTTGCCGGTCGACCTGGGCGCCGTCTTCGCCGCAACAGGCGGAACGCCCTTTCCGCAGCGATCTGCGGCGCGTCAAAGTTATCGCCAGCTGGAACTGGCGCGCTGGTCTCAGCACGTGGGCGTACCCATCACGCTGGAGCCCTCGTACTATCCGGTGGACCGAGGCCCCTCGAGTCGCCTCCTACTCGCAGCCAGCAACGCGGGGCTGGACGCGCTCACCCTGTCGCACGCGGTGCTGCGCGCGATCTGGTCGCAAGAGCGAGACATCGCGGATTGGGCGACCCTGGCGCAACTGGCCAACGAATGCCAGCTCGATGGCGCCGCGCTGGTCGCTGAGGCGCTAAAAGCGGACGTGGAGCGCCAGTACCAGGACACCACACAGCGCGCCATCGAAGCGCAAGTGTTCGGCTCGCCCACCTATGTGGTGGAGGGCGAGCGCTTCTGGGGACAGGACCGATTGGACTTTCTGGCGCGACGGCTGCAGGCTTGACGCCTCACAGGCCTTCGGGTCAGACGAAACGGTTTTCGATCCGGCCGATGCCGTCGATCTCGATGCGGATCACATCGCCCGAGGCGATGTATCGCGGCGGATTCAGGCCCATCCCTACGCCCGCCGGCGTGCCGGTGGCGATGATGTCGCCGGGATACAGCGTGATCCCGCGCGAGATGGTCTCGATCAGCGTGGGAATGTCGAAGATCATGTTCTCGGTGGGTCCATCTTGACGCAGCTCGCCATTGACCCAGCACTGCACACGCGTCTTGCGTCCATCCATCTCGTCGGCGGTCACCAGCCAGGGGCCCATGGGGCAGAAGGTGTCGAACGACTTGCCCATGTCCCACTGCTGGTGGCGCATCTGCACATCGCGCGCGGTGACGTCGTTCACGATGGTGTAGCCAAACACGTGTGCCATCGCGTCGGCCTGCGTGATGTTCTTGCCGCCCTTGCCGATCACCACGGCCAGTTCCGCCTCGTAGTCGATCTGATCGGAGATCGCTGCGCCGGGCAGGCGTACCTCGTCAGCCGGGCCGACCACACACTCCGGGACTTTGGTAAAGACGATGGGCCAGGCCTGCGGGTCGGCGTTGCTGGCCTTGAACACGGAGGCGGCCAGTTCCTTGGCATGCGCGTGGTAGTTGCGTCCTACGCACCACACGTTGCGACGCGGCACGGGCAGCGGGGCTTCCAGACGCACGGCGGAGACGGGCAGCGCCGCGCCGACGGTGGGCGGCAGCGAACGACCGGCCACGCGGGCCTCGATCAGCGACTGGGCGCCCAGGCGAGCCTGGTCCGGGGTGAGGTCAAACGCAGTGACCTGTTGGCCATCAGCGCTGACCTGGCCGACATGGCGTTGTCCGTGATGTGAATACGTGGCGATACGCAAAATGGTCTCTCCTGCTGGCGATGGTGGTTTTAAGTGGTTGCTTATCTTGACATGTTGGCTGACCGCTGAGGATAGGGGGTTGCGCTCATTCGCCGCGCCCAAGGCCGTCCACTGCCCAGGTCATGCCCAGGCACCCCCGATACACTCTCACGTTGCCCCACCGTTTCCTGCCCGCCCGCATGCGTTCGACCGCCCCCACGCCCCGCCCCGCCCCGCGCGCCCCGACGCGCCCCTGGGCCTGCACGGGCACCGTGGCCCGGACGGCCCGTACGGGTGCCACAGCCTGGGCGGTGCTGGCCTGCATCGCCTTGAGCGCCTGCAGCAGCCTGGCCCCGCCAGACGGCCAGCCAGCCGCCGCCGCGGCAGCCAAACCCGCATCATCATCCGCCGCGCCTCCCCTGAAGGTGGGCATCGCCCTCGGGGGCGGTGCCGCCAAGGGTTTCGCACACATCGGCGTCATCAAGATGCTGGAGGCCAACGGCTTGGCGCCCGCCGTGGTGGCGGGCACCAGCGCGGGCAGCATCGTCGGGGCGCTGTATGCCAGCGGGATGACCGCCTTCGAGTTGCAGGAAAAGGCCGTCGCGCTTGACGAGACACGTATTCGCGACCTGCAACTTTCTTCCAGTGGGCTGCTGGTGGGGCAAAAGCTCGAGGACTACGTGAACGAGCAGGTGCGCCAGCAGCCGCTGGAGCGTCTGGCCAAACCGTTCGTGGCGGTGGCCACGCGCCTGGAAGACGGCGAGCGCACGTTCTTTGCCCGGGGCAATACCGGCCAGGCGGTTCGGGCCTCCAGCAGCGTACCGGGCGTGTTCCAGCCAACGACCATCGGCCGCTCCCGCTTCGTCGACGGCGGGGTGGTCAGCCCGGTGCCGGTGGATGCCGCCCGCGAACTGGGCGCGGACATCGTCATCGCGGTGGACATCTCGAACAAGGCGCGCGGCCCCGCACCCGGGGGGATGCTGGGCACGATCGGGCAGTCGATCACCATCATGGGCCAGCGCCTGGGCCAGGCCGAACTCGCCCGGGCAGACGTGGTGGTTCGGCCCCAGGTGCTGGACATCGCCGGCACCGACTTCAGCCAGCGCGCCAACGCCCTCCTCGAGGGGGAACGCGCGGCACTGGCCGCCATGCCGCAGATTCGCGAGCGCGTCGCGCAGTGGCAAGCGGCGCGCGAACAGGCCCGGCTCAAGGCGATCGAAGCACAACGCCTGGCCTGCCTGGCGCAACGATCGGGGTTGCAAAAGCTGGCCGGGTGGGACAAGGGCTGCCCCGCACCTTAGGCCGCAACGCGCCGTGCGGGCTCAAAAGCCCATTTGCCTGGCCACGATCAGCCGCATGATGTCGCCCGTTCCGCCGCCAATCATCGGGAAATAGGAATCGCGCAAGAAGCGCTGCACCGGGAATTCATTCATCAAGCCCCATCCGCCGAACACCGCCATGGCCATTTCACAGACCTGGTGACAGTTCTCCGCCGCGATGATCTTGGCCAGGGCAGCCTCGGTCGTGATGGACTGCTTCGCGTCCGCCAGCGCACACGCGTGATAGGTGTAGAGCCGGGCTTGTTCGAGCTTGGCCAACATGTCGACCAGGCGGAACTGCACGGCCTGAAACTTTCCGATCGGCTGGCCGAATTGCTGCCGCTCCTTGGCGTACTTCAAGGCGACGTCATAGGCCGCCTGCCCGACGCCCAACGCAAGCGCCGCGGTAAAGATGCGATCGACCGTCAAGGCTTCATAGGCGTTCAGGAAGGAGGAGCCTCCTTCCTTTCCCTGCAACTTGCGGTTTTCCGGAACGAAGACATCCTTGAAAACCAGCTCGCCGGTGTCAGAGCAGTGAACCGAAAACTTGTCCAGGCGACGTCCGACCGAGAACCCCGGCGTCTTCGTGTCGACCACGAACATCTCGAGACCGCGCGCCTTCTTTGACGGATCCACCGTGGCCACCACGGTGATGAAATCAGCCACGGTGCCGTTGGTGGTGAACACCTTGGTGCCATTGAGCAGCCACCCGCCTTCCACCGGGGTGGCGCGGGTTCGCAGCGACGCGGCATCCGAACCCGCATCCGGTTCGGTGATGGCAAAGGCCGCAATCTTTTCGCCGCGCAGCGCGGGTAGCAAGAACTCTTCCCGCAGCTCCGGTGCGCCCCACGCATACACCGTGTGGGTGGCCGTCGAGCCTTGCATGCAAACACCCGCAGCAAACCCCACCGAGCCCCGGGCCAGCTCCTCACACAGCACCGTGAAGCAGGTGTACGGATAGCTCAGGCCCGAACCGCCCACGTCCTCGGGGTACATCGTTCCGAGGTAGCCCAGATCAGCCAACTCGCGAAACAGTTCGTGCGGAAACTCGCCGCGCTTGTCCAGGGCTTCGGCCTGCGGCAGCAAGCGTTCATCGACCCAGCGCGCCAGATGCTGGCGATATTCCTGTGCTTGTGCGCGAATGGCATCCATGGCGAGCCTTTCAGGGGTTGGGGCTGAACTCGGCGCGCAATTGCTTGCGCAGCACCTTGCCTACCGCGCTCTTGGGAAGCGTGGTCACGAAATGAATCTGCTTGGGGCACTTGTAACTGGCCACCTTGGACTTGAGTCGCTCGATCAGGTCAGCCTCGCTGGCGGTGTGGCCTGGCTGGAGAACCACCGCCGCCACGACCCGCTCGACCCATTGGGGGTCGGGAACGCCGAACACGGCGGCCTCCTGGACATCGGGATCGGCGTACAGGTACCCCTCCACTTCGGAGGGAAACACGTTTTCACCGCCAGTAATGATCATGTCGTTCTTGCGATCCGCAATGTAGATGCACCCTTCTCCATCGCGATAGCCCAGGTCACCGGTGGCGAGCCATCCGCCACGCAGCACCTTGCGTGTCGCGGCCGTATCGCCCCAGTAGCCGTCCATCAGATCCGGGCTGCGTACTTCGATCTCACCGATCGCCCCCAGAGGCGCAGGCTCGCCATCGCTGCGCATGATGCGCAGCTCGCGACCCCTCATGGGCCTGCCGCATGAAAGCAGCAGGTGCTCGCCGCTCTCGGTGCGGGCACGCTCATGGTCTTGCGGATCCAGAACCGTGATCACACCGCCCTCCGTCGACCCATAAGCCTGCGCGAATCCGCAGCGGGAAAACACGGTCATTGCCCTTCGCAGCAGATCCGGCGGCATCGAAGAAGCTGCATAGAACATCAATCGAACACCGCTGAGGTCCACATCATGGACGTCGGGCTGCTGCAAAAGCGCCGCGATCATGGTGGGCACCAGATGCACATTCGTGATCCGTCGCTCGGACAACGCCTTCAAGACACGCGCGGGATTGAATTCTGAAAGCACCAGCGTCGTGCACCCCGAGGCAAGACTGGGGAAGCAGTGGTACCACATGCCCCCCACATGGAACAGAGGCATGACCGCCAGGGTGCGATCGACCTCGGTCAGTCCAAGCATTTCTCGCGCAGCGATCCGGCTGTTGCCCAGCGCGCCTGCGTGGGTCAGTGTCACGCCCTTGGGTGCACCGGTCGTTCCACTGGTGTAGACAATGCAGACCGGGTCGCGCCCGCTCACAGGCACCTGCAGGTCGTTGGCATCGCCCTCCAGCAGCAGATCCTCATACGTGATCCAGCCCGGCGCTTCGTCGCCAATCAGCACCCAGTGCACAACGCCAGGCAGCTGCGGCTTGAGCGCCTCCAGCACCCGCCAGTGCTGCCGGTCGGCCACCACGATCTTGGGCTGGGAATGCGAGAGCAGACGCAGCACTTCATCGGTGGCCAGTCGCCAGTTCAAGGGAACGACAACCGCCCCCGCTTTGACCACCCCAAACACTTCGATGTATTGCGCACTGTTGTGGGCCAGGATGGCCACACGCTCACCTTTCGCCAAACCTCGAGCCCGCAGCGCATGGCTCAGACGATTGGTGCGCTCGTGAAGCGTCGCAAAGGTGCGTGCATCACCCTCCAGGGTTTCCAGTGCCGGCTTTTCAGGCCAGGCCTTGGCCATCAACCCAAAGAGCTCGGCGCAGTGGCGCGCGGCATCCAGCGGTTTCATCCCCGCGAGACCTTATTCATCTTTCGTTCCAGAAAATCGCGAAGCCGGCGCTTGGCTTCGTCGTCGTCCTGTGCGATGCCCACCATCAGCATTTCCGTGAAGAGGCCCGCTTGCGGATCCTGTTCGACGATGCGGGGGATCGCTTGAATGATCGCAAAGTTCGCCAGGGGCGCATTCGTGGTCACCTTCTGCGCCAAGGCCAGGGCTTTGTCCAAACCCTCGCCCTCGCCCACCAGGTAGTGCGACAGCCGCAAGCGGTCATGCGCTTCCTGTGCATCAAAGACGCGGCCTGACAGCATCATTTCCATGACGGTGGAGGCGCCGATCAGGCGAGGCAAGCGCACAGACCCGCCCGACCCCAGGAAGATCCCCCGTGTGCCCTCGGGCAGCGCGTAGTAGGCGCTGGCCTCTGCGACACGGATATGGGCGGCCGCCGCGAGCTCCAGGCCCCCGCCGATCACCGCGCCCTTGAGCACGGCGATCACGGGCACCTTGCAAAACTGCACGGTGTCGTTCAAGCGTTGGCCGATCTGCGAGGTCTCGAAGCTTTCCGTGAGCGTCGTTTCCTGCAACTCATTGAGATCCAGGCCGGCACAGAAGTTGTCGCCAGCGCCTTGCATGACCACCGCCTGCACGTCGCCGGGCAGGCTGGAGAAGAACGCCTGAAGCGCCAACACCAGGGCATCGCTCAGGGCGTTGCGCTTGCTTTCTCGACTCAGGGTCAGAACGGCCACAGGACCGCGCCGCTCGGCACGGATGCAGTCTGGCAAGGGCACAGGCCAGTTCGTGGGGGGAGGAAGTGGGGTCACGGGGTTTCCTTGGCGCCAGGTTCATGGACCTGGCTGCGTTGCTGCAGGTTCAGGACATTGACGAGTTCTTCATCCCGCCAGCGAACCCAGTCGGCGATCGACGCACCGGCCGCGAGGTCGGCGCCGGCCTGCACCAGACGGGCCTTCACTTCAGGGTCGGACAGGCTGGGAACCTCGCTCGGCGTCCACCATTGCTCGATGGCCGCACCGGCATGGTCCAGGATGCCCTTCATGGCGCCCGGGCCGCCGGCCATGTTCAAGGTCATGAGCCCCCCCATCAGGCTCCAGCGCGGGGCCAGTCCATGGCGCACGGCGGTATCGATATCTTGCGCACTCGCCATGCCATCGAGCAGGCACGCCACCGCCTCACGCACCAGTGCGAACTGCAGCCGGTTTGTCATGTGGCCCATCGCTTCGGCGTTCAGGCGTATCGGCTTTTTCCCCATCCAGTGGCAAAACGCGAGCGCCGCGTCCACCGCCTCAGGCGCCGTCTGGCGCCCGCCCACCACTTCCACCAGCGGAATCAGGTGACTGGGGTTGAACGGGTGAACCACAACAAAGCGCTCGGGGTGCGGACAATGCGCCTGCAGCTGCGTCGGCGGTATCCCGCCGGTGCTCGAGATGATGAGTCGGTCGGCCGGCGTGACCTCGCCAATTTCACGCAGCACTGCCGCTTTCAGATCGAGCTTCTCGTAGACGTTTTCCTGCACCAGATCGGCCTCACGCGCAGCATCCGCGGCGGTGGTCGCAAAGCTCAGACGATCCAACGGCGGTGAATCGACGGTGGCCACACCCAGCGCCCGCAGCGCCGGCCAGGCGTTGTCAATGAATGTGCGCGCACGTGCCTGTGCCCCAGGCGCGGGGTCGTAGGCCTTGACGGTCAGACCCTTGGCCAGGAACAGGCTCGCCCAGCTCGCGCCCACGGAACCCATGCCAATGACCGCGACGCAGCGCAGCTGCGCTGGCGCTCGATAGGAATTGGAAGGCATTCGATCCCCTCTCATCGCAGCGGGCGCAGGCCCATGATCTCCCGCGCCTCGGCGGGCGTCGCGGGCTCGTATCCCATCTCACGCACCAGCCGCACAATCCGCTCCACCAATTGGACATTGGTGGCGAGTTGGCCAGGACCGTAATAGAGGTTGTCCTCAAGACCGACACGTACATGGCCACCGAGTAACAGGGCATTCAGTGCGGCGGGAAGCTGCGCGGCGCCAATAGCACTCACGTTGAACACCGTGTTTTTAGGCAGGTGGTCCACCATGGTCTGAAGGATGCGGGGGCTGTAGGGCAATGCGCCTTGAAAGGCGTTCACACCCAAGACCAGGTTGATGAAGTAGGGCGCGTCATCAAGGCCCTCGGCCAGGCAGCGACTCACGTCCTGCACGATGTCCGCCAGTCCGAAAACCTCCCACTCCGGCTTGATGCCGCGTTCCTTCATCATCGTGGCCAGCTGGCGAATGCGGGAGGGCGTGGTGGCCACCAGAATTTCCTTGCCCCCAAAACTGGCCACGATGGTCTGGGCGTCCAGAGTGCACATCTCGACGCCCTCGCCCTCCATGCCCTTGAGGCGTTCGGCCCAGCGAATCTCCCAGTATTCGCTGTTGCCCACGGGATGCACCATGTCGCCGTTGATGCCACCGCCGGTGGAGTTATTCAGCACGATGTCGCATCGGTCACGGATCAAGCGGTTGATTTGGGTGTAGACCGCCGGATCACAGGTTGCCTCGTCATCACTGGCGCGGCGTGCATGCACAGCCACCACACTGGCCCCGGCGTTGTAGCAACGGTAGGTGTCGTCCGCAATTTCCTGGGGTTGGGTCGGCAGGTGCGGGTTCTGCTTCTTGCTGGCCATGCCACCCGTGGGGGCGATGGTGATGATGACTTTGGATTTGCTCATGGATCGGTCTCCTCAGGAAATGGGTGGGGCGGGCGCCGTCATTGAAAAGCTTGCGGATGCAGCGCCTCATACTGCGCCGCCAGGTTGGGGTCGCGTCGACGCACGTCCTCATGGGACACCCGCCCTGTTCGGGTCATGTAGCTGTAGGCAAACTCCACCGGCGACAGCTCCCGCACCAGGCGGTCCATGTCCTCGTACCAGCGGATGCTGACGTTCGCTGCATCCCAGATTTTTTTCATGGGTGGCAGCCGCAGCGCCTGAAACCGCTGCAGGCCTGCACCGAGATCGCTCGGGAACTCGCGCAGGCTCTTGAACAGAGCCACCGCGTCTTCCATCGCCAGGCGTGTGCCCGACCCGATCGAGAAGTGCGCGGTGCGCAACGCATCACCCAGGAGCACGACATTGTCAAAGCTCCAGCGCTCATTCCACACCGCCGGAAATTGGCGCCACTGCGAATGGTTGGAGATGATCTTGTGACCCTCAAGGTCCTTCGCGAAAACTGCCTCGCAGTGGGCGATGGTCTCCTCGGGGGACATCCTGTCGAAGCCGACGCGGTGCCAGGTGTCGTCCTGAACCTCCACAAGAAAGGTGCTGCGCTCGGGCTTGTAGCGATAGTGGTGCGCACAGAAAACACCCTGGGTCGTCTCGCGAAACGTCAGGGTCAGGCTGTTGAACGCCTTGGTCGTGCCGTACCAGATGAACCGATTGGGTCGCCAGTCCACCGTGGTGCCCAGCTTGTCCTCGTTTTCGGACCGCACCCACGAGAAGGCGCCGTTGGCACCCACGATCAGATCGGCCGGACCCAGCGCCGCCAGGCTGTTGATCTCCGACTCAAACTCGATGCGTACACCCAGGCGCTCCACATAGGCGTGCAGCAGATTCAGAAGCTCAAGCCGTCCGATGGACGAAAAGCCATTGCCTGCGACTGGAATGCGCGTGTCGTTGTGAACCACCGTGATTTCAGGCCAGGTCTCCAGGTGGGGGGCCAGGTAGTCGTGCAAGGCCGGGTCATCGGCCTTCAGGAATTCAAGCGCGCGATCGGAAAAGACCACGCCAAAACCCCAGGTGGCGTCGCGGGGGCTGCGCTCGTGGATCACGATGTCGCAGGAGGGATCGTGCCGCTTCATCAGCGCGGCAAAGTACATGCCGGCAGGCCCCGCGCCCAGAATTCGAATCTTCATGACGTGTCTCCCCGTCTCGTGGGCCTGAGTCCCATGCGACTGCCCCGTGAGCCGAATGCTAGGCAGTCGTCCATTCATCGAATAATGTTTTAAAGCTATAGTCGTTATTCATTTTTTGGAGAACGCAAGATGGACTCGCGCCTGCTGGATTACTTCCTGCGCGTGGTGGAGTTAGGCAGCATCAACCGAGCGGCGGGTGACCTGCATTTGTCACAGCCTTCTCTTTCGCGCCATATCGCGGCCCTCGAGCACGAGTTGGGCACCCAGCTTTTCATCCGCCACCAGGGCGGCGTGACCCTCACAGAGGCCGGAAGACTCTTGGCAGACCGGGCGCGCCCCTTGCTGTCGCAGTTCGCCTTGCTCAAGGAACAACTGGGGCAGACGCAGGGCCCGTTGGCCATCGGCATTCCGCCGTCCTGGCACGACGTATTCACCTCGAACTTCATTCAACGCATGTTGACCGAGCGTCCTGAGGTGAACCTGCGTGTCCATGAAGGCGTGAGCCACGTGCTGCGTGACCACATGCTGGCGGGCCTGCTGGATCTATGCATCGTCCCCTTCACCACGACACCGGCACTGGGCTACAAGCAGACCTCCCTGGTGCGTGAGCCGCTGATCCTGGTGGGCCCCGCCAAGGCCAAGCTCACGCCCGAGGAAACCGTTCCCTTGAAAAGGCTGGACGGCTTGCCGCTCGTCCTGCCGGGTCGCCCCAACATGATTCGCATGCTGACCGAGAACTCCTTGTCCCGGCTCGGCATGAGTTTCAAGATCGCCCTGCAGGTGGACACACTGGACCTGTGCCTGGACGTGGCAGAACGAGGACTTGCGTACACCGTGGTGCCCGCGTGCACCGTGGCGGGCCTGCGGGCGCGGCGGCGTTTGTCCTGGGCGCCCATCCAACGATTCTTCATGACCTGGGCCTTGAACGAAAACCAGGCGCGGTCGCATTCACCGGCCGTCGCAGAAGGCCGCGCGCGGGTTTTTTCAACCCTGCAAGCCGCACTCAGCGCCGGCAACTGGCTGGGCGCAGAGGGGACGAACAAGGCTGCCCACTAGGGCGCATGCGGCGCCTCAGAGACCGCAGTGGGCGCCGTCTGGCACCCTGCTCACGCCGCCCCGAAGCCGCCGCCCCCCGGCGTCTGCACCTCGAACACGTCGCCGGCCTCCATCTGCGCCTGGCCGATGTGCCCGAGCACCTCCACGCGTCCGTCCGCGCGCAGCACCCGGTTGACGCCAGGGGCGCCGGGCTGCCCGCCGGCCATGCCGAAAGCCGGGTGCAGACGGCCGTTGGACAAGATGCCGGCGGTCATGGGCTCCAGAAACTCCACCTGCCGCACACCGCCATCACCCCCGTGCCAGCGACCTGCCCCCCCGGAGCCGGCACGGATCGCGTAACTGCGCAGGCGCACCGGAAAGCGGAACTCGAGCACCTCGGGATCGGTCAGGCGCGAATTGGTCATGTGCGTCTGCACGACGCTGGTGCCGTCAAAGCCGCCGACCTGTCGGCCCTGCGCGTCGTACACGCCGCCCGCACCACTGCCGCCGGAGATGGTCTCGTAGTACTGGTGACGCGCATTGCCGAAGGTGAAGTTGTTCATCGTCGGCTGGCTGCCCGCCATCACCCCCAGCGCGCCCAGGAGCGCGTTGGTGATGCAGCTGGACGTCTCGACGTTGCCCGCCACCACCGAGGCCGGAGCGCGCGGATTGAGCATGCACCCCTCGGGCACGATCACCCGCAGCGGCTTCAGACACCCCGCATTGAGCGGGATGTCATCGTCCACGAGCGTGCGGAATACATACAGCACCGCCGCCATGCACACCGCCCGGGGCGCGTTGAAGTTGTTCGCCTGCTGGGGAGAGGTGCCGGTGAAGTCGATCACGGCGCTGCGCGCCGGCACATCGACCTGGATACGCACCGCGATCTGCGCGCCGTTGTCCAGGGGCAAGGTGAACGAACCGTCTTGCAGGCGCGTGATCACCCGCCGCACCGACTCCTCGGCGTTGTCCTGGACATGGCGCATATAGGCCTGCACCACGCCCAGGCCGAACTGATCGACCATGCGGCGCAGCTCCTGCACGCCTTTTTCATTCGCGGCGATCTGCGCCTTCAGGTCGGCGATGTTCTGCGCGGGGTTGCGACTGGGGTACTCGCCGCTTTGCAGGAGCGCCACCATCTCGGCTTCGCGCAGCACGCCGCGCTCGACCAGCTTGAAGTTGTCGATCTGAACGCCCTCCTCCTCGATGCGCGTCGAGAAAGGCGGCATAGAGCCCGGCGTCACGCCGCCGATATCGGCATGGTGGCCGCGCGAGCCGACATAGAAAAGGGGCGCGTCCTGCGTGCGCTCGCCCAGGAACACGGGCGTGATCACGGTCACGTCCGGCAGGTGGGTGCCGCCGTGGTAGGGGTCGTTGAGCGCATAGACATCGCCGGGCTGCATGTGGCCCGCGTTCTTGTCGATGACGGTCTTGATGCTTTCGCTCATGCTGCCCAGGTGCACCGGCATGTGCGGTGCGTTGGCGATGAGGTTGCCGTCGGCATCAAACAGCGCGCAGGAGAAGTCCAGCCGCTCCTTGATGTTCACCGAGTACGCGGTGTTTTGCAGCTGCAGGCCCATCTGCTCGGCGATGTTCATGAACAGGTGGTTGAACACCTCCAGCAACACCGGGTCGGCCGTGGTCCCGGCCGCATGACGCGACTCGCGCGCCACGACGCGCTCGAGCACCAGGTGGTCCAGGCCGGTCAGCGTGGCCTCCCAGCCGGGCTCGATCACCGTGGTGGCGTTTTTCTCGGCAATGATGGCCGGCCCCCTCAGGACATCGCCCGGGCGCATGTCCTCGCGCACCACCAGCGCCGCGTCGTGCCACTGGCTGCCGGAATACATGCGCACCGTCTCGCGCCGCGGCACCTCGCGGGCTGCGCCCACCGGCCGCTGCGGCTCGGCCGGCGCGTCGCCCGCCACCACCGCTTCCACCGAGACCGCCTCGACGATCAGCCGCTTGCCTGCCATGAGAAAGGCAAAGCGGGTGCGGTAAGCCTGCTCGAAGCCTGCCTGCAGCGCCTGCACCGTGACCTCGGGGTCGGACTGCGCCAGCACCTCGTGCGACACCGGCACCATCAGGGCCGCGTCGCTGCCCTCGTAGCGCAGATGCACGCGCGGCTTGAGCTGCACCTCGGTGGCGCTCAATTGCTGGCGCGCCAGTTCGTCCCGCGCGGTCTCGCCCAGGGCTTGCAGGCGCTGGCGCAGGTCGGCGACGGCCACCGGCTGCAGCGGCACCTCCACCGCCTGTTCACGGATCACGTTCTGGTCGGCCAGGCCCATGCCGTAGGCCGAGAGCACGCCGGCCAGCGGGTGAACAAAGACGCGTGTCATGCCCAAGGCGTCGGCCACCAGGCAGGCATGCTGGCCCCCGGCGCCGCCGAAGCACTGCAGGGTGTAGCGGGTGACGTCGTAGCCGCGCGACACCGAGATCTTCTTGATCGCATTGGCCATCTGCTGCACCGCGATCGCGATGAAGCCCTCGGCCACGTCCTCGGCGCTGCGGCCGACACGCGCCGCCAGTTCATCAAAGCGCTGCACCACCGCCTCTCGGCTCAAAGGTTCATCGGCCCGAGGGCCGAACACGCGCGGAAACCACGCCGGCTGGATCTTGCCGACCATGACGTTCGCATCCGTCACCGCCAGTGGACCGCCGCGGCGGTAGCTCGCCGGTCCCGGGTTGGCGCCCGCGCTTTGCGGCCCGACGCGAAAGCGCGCGCCGTCAAAGCCCAGAAGGGAGCCGCCGCCTGCGGCCACGGTGTGAATGGACATCATCGGCGCGCGCATGCGCACGCCGGCCACTTGCGTCTCGAACTCGCGCTCGAACTCGCCGGCGTAGTGCGACACGTCGGTGGAGGTTCCGCCCATGTCAAAGCCGATGACACGCGCATGGCCGCCCAGTTCGGCGGTGCGGGCCATGCCCACGATGCCGCCCGCCGGGCCGCTGAGGATGGCGTCCTTGCCCTGAAACACCTTGGCGTCGGTCAGCCCGCCCGAGGACTGCATGAAGTACAGGCGCACGCCCGGCATCTCGCCCGCCACCTGCTCCACGTAGCGGCGCAGGATGGGGGAGAGGTAGGCGTCGACCACCGTGGTGTCGCCCCGACTGACAAATTTCATCATCGGGCTGACCTGGTGCGAGGCGCTGACCTGGGTGAATCCGATGTCACGCGCAAGCCGTGCGGCCACCACCTCATGGCCCGTGTAGCGGTAGCCGTGCATGAAAACGATGGCCACGCTGCGCAGGCCGCGTCCATGGGCCACTTGCAACTGGGCGCGCAGGTGCGCCTCGTCCAGCGCCTGCAGCACCTCGCCGTGCGCGCCCATGCGCTCGTGCGCCTGCACCACCTCGGCATACAGCAGCTCGGGCAGCACGATGTGCCGGTCAAACAGGCGCGGTCGGTTTTGGTAGGCGATCCGCAGCGCATCGCGAAACCCCTGGGTGGTCACCAGCAGCGTGGGCGCGCCTTTGCGTTCGAGCAAGGCGTTGGTGGCCACGGTGGTCCCCATCTTCACGCAAGCGACCTGCTGGGCCGTGATCGGCTCGCCCGGCGCCAGCCCCAGCAGATGGCGGATGCCGGCCACCGCAGCGTCGCGATACTGCTCGGGGTTTTCGCTCAGGAGCTTGTGTGTGACCAGCGTGCCGTCGGGCCGCTTGCCCACGATGTCGGTGAAGGTGCCGCCGCGGTCGATCCAGAACTGCCAGCGTGCATCGGGGACGTGGGAAGCCATGAGGCTCTCTTTCAGAAGGAGGCGGCCGAACGGGCCGCCTGGTCGTACACGCCGGAGAGCATGCGCAGCAGCCGGGCCAGTTCGCCGATCTCGCGATTGAGGCCCTCGTCCGCCTTGAGGGCGTCGATCAGGCAGCTTTCGCGGATGTCCCGATAGCGGCGCACGTAGTCGGTACCGGCCTCGGTCGAGGCGTAGGTCACGTCCTTGCCGTTCTTGTGCGAGACCACCACACCCAGGGCCTGCAGCTTCTTGAGCGCGTAGTTCACCAGGTGGGTGTCCTCGATGTTCATGATGAAGCAGATGTCCGCCAGTCGCTTGTCCCGCGCGCGGTGGGTGACGTGGTGCAGCACCAGCACGTCCAGCGGGGTCAGGTCCTTCAGACCCGCAGCGGCCATGCAATGAATCACCCAGCGCTCAAAGGCGTTGCCCGCGACGATCAGGCCGAATTCGAACTCGCTCATTTCGGCGCTGCGCGGCGAGACGAGATGAGCCGACGAGACGATGGACGCCTTCTTGGGGCGGGGCGCGGCCCGACCGCTCGCTGGGCGGCCTGCGCGTGGGTTGGCCATCTTGCTTGCCATGGACGATGTCTCCTTGAGCGCGGCGCAGGGTTGCGGCGCAGACGGATTATAGAAATTGTCTCATCGTTTTGTCGACAATTTATCGCCAACTTGGCGACATTCCCGCAGCAACGTATGATCTTTCTCCAATGAACGTCCGTTTTCTAGAGGCCTTCGTGTGGGTTGCGCGCCTGGGCAGCTTCCGCGCCGCTGCGGACAAGCTGCGCACCACGCAGGCCGGCATTTCCAGCCGCATTGCCACCCTGGAGGAGCAGTTCGGCGTGCGCCTGTTCGAGCGCGAGCACCGCTCGGTCCTTCTGACCTACCACGGCACACAGCTGATGCCACACGCCGAGCGCATGATGGAAGTGCAGGCGCGCATGGTCGAGGCGATGGGCCAGGCGGACAGCTTCTCCGGCATGCTGCGCATCGGCGCCATCGAGACGGTGGCCCACACCTGGCTGCCGGGTCTGCTGTCCCGGTTCGCGGCGCGCTTTCCCAACGCCACCCTCGAACTGGACTCGGACATCACGCCGCGCCTGCGCGACCACCTTCTGCGCGGCACGCTGGACTGCGCCATCCTGTCCGAAGAAATCACCCCCGGCTTCATCGACAACCACCGCATCGCCAACTTCACCATGGCGTGGGTGACCGGCCCCAGCCTGGCGAGCAAGCTCCCGGTGCACCGGCCGCTGTCGCTGCCGGACATCGCCGAACACCCGATCATTTCGTTCCACCGCGAATCAGGCGTGTACCGCAACATCGCCCAGGGCGTGAGCCACTGCGCCAACCTGCGTGTGAGCTATTTCTCCTCCATGGGCGCCATGCTGGAACTGGCACGCGCGGGCTTCGGCAGCGCCTTGCTGCCCATCGCCGTGGTGCAGGGCGACCTCCAAAGCGGGCGCCTGGTGCTGCTTCCGATGGAGCCGCAACCGGCGCCGCTGCCGCTGGTGGCCAGCGTCCGCCTGGAGCCGGCCTCGCCCATGGCCGGCGCGCTGGTGCGCATGGCCCAAGAGGCCTGCGACGATTTCGTGGCGCATGCCGGCGCTGCGGTGACCACGGCCTGATCCAGACCGATCGGTGTCCGGCATGCGACACGCCTCCGTGTAAACCCGAACATGCCGAAGCGGTGCACCCGGCGCGAGGCTGGTGCATCACAAAATTTGATCGTCGGCCCCAAGTTTTTCCCGCTTGACCCACAAGGGCCCAGCGCGAACACTCGCGCGGATGCCTGATTCGCTGCCCAAGCGCCATCGCGAGTTCTTCGCGATCCGCCCCGACCATGCCGACACCCGCTGGACGCCACTGCCCGCAGACGCCGGCGTGGTCGAAGAACTGGTGCTCGCCGACAACTTCGACCCCGCCACCCGCACCGGCTCGCGCACGCGGCTGGCGCGCTGGCAACCGGGCACCCGGTTCGCCAAGCCGGTGATCCATGACTTCCACGAAGAAGTGTTCATCGTCGAGGGCGAGTTCGTGGTCGGCTGCGACGCACAGGGCCAGGGCGGCGAGACCTTCGGCGCCTACACCTTCGCCTGCCGCCCGCCGGGCGTGTGGCACGGTCCCTTCGCCTCGCCCAAGGGGTGCGTACTGTTTGAAATCCAGTATTACGCGTCATGAACATCGCTGACCTGCCCGCCACCACCAGCGCGCGCGAGGCCCGCCTCCTCATTCGAAGCGGCCAGTACGACCGCCATACCTCGGGCATGGCGCGCGGCCATGTGCAAGGCAATCTGATGATCCTGCCGCAGGCCCATGCGGCGGACTTCCTGCGCTTTTGCCAGCGCAACGCGCAGTCTTGCCCGGTGCTGTCGGTGAGTGACCCGGGTGACCCGCTGCCGCCCGGGCTGGGCGCCGACATCGACATCCGCACCGACGTACCGCGCTATCGCGTCTGGCGCGACGGCCGCATCGCCGACGAACCCACCGACCTGCGCGCCGTCTGGCGCGATGACCTGGTGACCTTCGTCATCGGCTGCTCTTTTTCGTTCGAGGCGGCGCTGCTGACCGCCGGCATTCCGCTGCGTCATGTGGCGCAGGGCCGCAATGTGGCGATGTACCGCACGTCCATCCCCACCGTCCCGGCGGGCCCCTTCCACGGCCCGATGGTGGTGTCGATGCGGCCGATGAAAGCCGCCCACGCGATCCGCGCGGTGCAGATCACCTCCCGCTTCCCCGGCGTGCACGGCGCGCCGGTGCATATCGGCCGGCCCGATCTGATTGGCATCGCCGACCTGTCCCGCCCCGACTTCGGAGACACCGTCGAGGTCAAGGACGACGAGCTGCCCGTGTTCTGGGCCTGCGGCGTCACCCCGCAGTCGGTGGTGATGGCTGCCGGCTTGCCGTTTTGCATCACCCACTCGCCCGGCTGCATGTTGGTGACCGACCTGCTCAATGAGCAAGTGGCCAGCTTCTAGCCGCAAGCGACCGCCCACCCCTCGCACCCTGTTTCCCGTTCCCCTGCTCCCCCATCCCTAGACCTCAAGGAGATCCACCATGAAGATGCTTCGAACCGTCACCTACGCTGCCGCCCTGGCCGCGACCCTGCTGGCCGTCCCCGCGGTCCACGCCCAGAAAATCTCGGTGCAAGCCATCACCCAGGTTGCGCCCAACCTGCCCCAGTACACCAAGGTCGACCAGGTGCTGCTGCGTGACGGCATGGCCAAGGCCACCGGCGGCCGCGTCGAAGTGACGCTGGCGTCCTGGCCCGAGCGCAACGTGAACGGCCCCGAAGTGCTGCGCCTGGTGCGCTCTGGCCAGGTGGACATCGCCGCCGGCCCGCTGACCACTGTCTCGGGCGACGTGCCCATGCTCGATGGCATCGACCTGGCCGGCATGAACACCGACATCCGCCAGGCCCGCCGCGTGGCCGACGCGATGGTGCCTGTGGCCAACCGCGAACTCGAGCGCCTGGGCATCAAGCTCGTGGCCACCTACCCCTTCTCCGGCCAGATGCTGTTTTGCCGCAAGCCGATTACCACCCTCACCGACATCAAGGGCCTGAAGATTCGCACCAACGGCCCGTCTGCCGCCGACCTGGTCAAGGCCCTGGGCGGCCAGCCGGTGTCGCTGGCCTTCGGCGAGGTCTACACCGCGCTCGAGCGCGGCACCGTGGACTGCGGCATCACCGGCTCCGGCTCGGGCAACGGCGTGAAATGGCCCGAGGTCACCACCCACCTCTACACCCTGCCGCTGTCCTGGTCCACCGCCGGCTACTACGTGAACCTGGCCTGGTGGAACAAGCTCGAACCCGCCATCCGCGCCCAGTTCGAGAAGACCTTCTCCGAGATGCAGGAAGCCCAGTGGGCCCTGGGCGTCGAAGCCACGAATGACGGCATCGCCTGCAACGTCGGCCGCGGTGACGGCTGCAAGATGCACACCCTGATGAAGAAGCCGATGACGGAGGTCAAGCCCCAGGGCAATATGGTCGCCCTGCTGCAAAAAGAGCTGGCCGAAGACGTGCTCCCCGGCTGGATCAAGCGTTGCGGCGACCGCTGCGCCACGGTCTACAACGACGTGATCGCCCCGATCACCGGCATCAAGTACACGGGCCGCTGATTTGTACCGCGTGCTCGCCTGGCTCAGTGGCCGCGCCCTGGTGGTGGCGGGATGGTGCTACCTCGCCATCGCCGCGCTGATCACCTTTGACATCATTGCCCGCCGGCTCCTAGGCGTCTCCACCGAGGCGACCACGGAGCTGACCGGCTACCTGATGGCCGTGGGCATGAGTTGGGGCCTGGCGGGCACCCTGGTCGATCGGGGGCATGTCCGCATCGACGTGCTGGTCCAGCGCATGCCCCTGGGCGTGCGCGTGTGGCTGCACATCGCCTCACTCTTCGCCATGGTCGTGACCACCGGCTTCTTTCTCTATGGGGCCTGGACGCTGGCGCGTGACTCCTACGCGTTCGGCTCCACCGATCTGTCGTCCCTGCGGGTGCCGATGATGGTGCCGCAAGGCCTGTGGGCCGCCGGCTTCGCGCTGCTGCTGATCGCCGTCGTGGCCCTGGTGCTGCGCTCGTTGGCGGGCGTGCTGCGCGGGCAGGCCGACGACGTCGACCGCATGCTGATGTCCCGCACCTACGAAGACGAAGCAGCCGAGACCCTCGAGGCCGTGGGTGCGAAGCCGGGAGGCGCCCGATGATCGCCGTTGTCTTCATCGTCCTCATGGGTCTGGTGGTGGGCGGCATCACGCTGTTCGGGCCAGCCGGCAGCGCCGCGGCCACCGCCGCCGTGCCCTGGTGGGCCCTGGCCGGCGTGCTGGCCGCCTTCGTGGGCTTTTTTGCCGCCGGCATCTATGTCGGCGTGGCGCTGGGCCTGCTGGCCCTGCTGGCGGGCTTCGGTCTGTCGGACCGCCCGTTCTGGAACTTCATTGGCGAGATGCTGTGGGGACCCTCGACCAACTTCGTGCTGGTGTCGGTGCCTCTCTTTCTGCTGATGGGGGAAATCATGTTGCGCGCCGGCCTGTCCGAGCGCCTGTACCGCAGCCTCAATGTATGGATGGGGCGCTTGCCGGGCGGCATGCTGCACACAAACATCGCGTCCAGCGCCGTGTTTTCGGCGGTGGCCGGCTCCAGCGTGGCGACCGCCGCCACCATGGGCTCGGTGGCCCTGCCCTATTTCGAGAAAAGCAAATACCCGCCCCAGCTGGTGCTCGGCTCCCTGGCCGCCGGCGGCGCGCTGGGCAACCTGATCCCACCGGGCATCACCTTCATCATCTATGGCCTGCTCACCGAGACCTCGGTGGGCGCGCTGTACCTGGCCGCGGTCGGCCCCAGCCTGCTGGTGGTGCTGATGTTCACTGCGGTGATCCTGTACTACAGCTGGAAACTCAAGCTGCAAGGCGAAGGCGGATCGGCAGGCTGGCGCGAACGCATCGCCAGCCTGTCGGACCTGGTGCCCACCGCACTCCTGATCGGCCTCGTGCTGGGCACCATCTACGCGGGCTGGGCCACGCCCACCGAATCGGCCGCCCTGGGCGTGGCCGGCGCGATCGTGCTGTCCATCGTGGACCGCAAACTCACCTGGAAGATGGTGGCCGACTCCATGACGGCCACGGCGCGCACCACCTCGATGATCGCGCTCATTCTTCTGGGCGCCTACATGCTCAATTACATCCTGTCGTCGCTGGGTATCCCGCAGATGCTGGCCAAGTTCCTCACCGGCCTGCCGCTGGCCGACTGGGGGATCATGCTGGTGATCATCGGGTTCTACCTGGCGCTGGGCACCTTCATGGAGGGCATGTCGATGGTGATCACCACCGTCCCCTTGCTGTTCCCGGTGGTCACGGCGCTGGGCTACGACCCTATCTGGTTCGGCGTGGTCATCACGATGCTGGTGGAGATCGCGATGATCAGTCCGCCCGACGGCACCGTGCTGTACGTGCTGCAAGGCATGCGCAGGCAACCCGGGCCGATCACCGACGTCTTTCGCGGCGTCGTGCCGTTCATGCTCGTGTACATGCTGGCCATCGGGGTGCTGATGGTCTTCCCCGCCATCGCCCTGTGGCTGCCCAAAACCCTCATGTGAACCATGTCCACTCTCCTTCATTTCGCCTGTGAAACCCTGCGCGCTGGCGGACCGCGCCTGACCCAGGTGCATGCGGTCGCTGCACGCCGCCTGGTCATCGCGGGCTGGACCGGCCGCGACGCTGCGGCCATCCAGCACCACATTCACGAACTCGAACTGCTCGGTGTGCCCGCACCGTCAGCCGTACCCCTTTACTACCGCGCCTCGAGCAGCCTGCTGACGCAATCGCCCGACGTCGAGGTGCTCGGCGCCGAGAGCTCCGGCGAAGCCGAGCCGATGCTGTTCTTCGCGGCGGGCGAATGGTGGCTCACCGTGGGCTCGGACCACACCGACCGCAAGGTCGAGACCTATTCGGTGGCGGTCTCCAAGCAGATGTGCCCCAAACCCATCGCCGCCCAGGCCTGGCGCTGGGCCGACGTGGTCGGCCACCAGGACGAGATCCAGCTGCGTTCGCGCATCCTGGAGGACGGCGCCTGGGTGACCTACCAGGAGGGCAGCTTCGCCGCCATCCGGCCGCTGGACTCCCTGCGCGAAGGCGCGTTCGGCTCGGCGGCGCAGGAGGGTTGCTTCGTCAGCTGCGGCACGCTCGGCGCCAAGCCGAATGCGCGCGGCGAGGGCATCCGCCCTGCGGCGCAGATGGAGCTGGAAATCCATGACCCACGCCTGGACCGCACCATCGTGCACCGCTACGCGGCGCAGGTGCTGCCCGTGATCGCCTGAACCTCGTATTGCCATGACCGCAGCATCCCACCGGCCCGCCGGCCGCACCATCGCCGACCTGAACCTGCGCCTGTCCCGTGGCGAGACCACGCGCGAGGCCCTCGTGGCCGGGGCGCTCGAGGCCGCCGCGCGGCCCGAGGCCGCCCATGTCTTCACGCGCCTGTATGCGGACGCGGCGCTGGCCAGCGCCCGTGCGGCCGACGCACTGGCCCGCGCCGGGGTGCAGCAGCATCCCCTGGCAGGCCTGCCGGTCTCCATCAAGGACCTGTACGACGTCGGCGGCGAGACCACGCTGGCCGGCTCGGTGGTGTGCCAGGGCGAGCCCGCAGCCGCCTGCGACGCGCCCACCGTGGCGCGCATGCGTGCCAGCGGCGCGGCGCTTGTCGGCCGCACCAACATGACCGAGTTCGCCTTCTCCGGCGTCGGCATCAACCCGCACTACGGCACGCCGCGCAACCCGGCCGACCCAGCGGTCGCGCGCATCCCCGGCGGCTCGTCGTCGGGCGCTGCGGTGTCGGTGGCCCTGGGCCTGGCGGTGGCCGGCCTGGGCTCGGACACCGGCGGCTCCATCCGCATCCCGGCTGCCTTATGCGGCCTGGTGGGCTTCAAGAACACCCAGTCACGCGTGCCGCGCACCGGCCTGACCGAGTTGTCTCGCACGCTGGACACCGCCTGTGCGATGACACGCAGCGTCGCCGATTGCCTGCTGGTCGACGGCGTGCTGTCCGGTGCGCCCCTGGCGGTGCGCCCTCGTCCGCTGTCGGCGATGCGCTTCGCGATTACGCAGACCGTGGTGCTCGATGGCGTCGAGCCCCCGGTGGCCGCGGCCTTCTCGCGCGCGCTCACCCGCCTGTCGTCCGCTGGCGCGCAGCTGGTGGACGTGCCGATGTCGGCCTTCGCCGACATCCCGCGACTGAACGCGCCGGGCGGCTTCTCGCCGGTGGAGGCGTATGCGGTCCACCAGACGCGCCTGGCCCGTGCCCGCGAGCAATTCGATCCGCGCGTGGCAGCGCGCATCGCGCTGGGTGAGCCGGTGACCGCCAGCCAGTACATCGCCATGCAGGACCACCGCGCCGCGTGGATCGCGCAGGTCGAATCCGAGCTGGCCGGCTTCGACGCGGTGCTGTGTCCCACCGTGCCGCTGCTGGCCCCCGAGATCGCGCCGCTGCAAGCCTCGGACGAAGCCTTCTTCAAGGCCAACGGCCTGCTGCTACGCAACCCCTTTGTCTTCAACTACCTCGATGGCTGCGCCTTCAGCCTGCCCTGTCACCTGCCAGGCGAGCTGCCGGTCGGCCTGATGTGCGCGTCCACGCGCGGCGACGACGCACGCCTGGCCGCCGTGGCCCTCGCCATCGAAGCGGCGCTGGCCGCCTGACCTGTACACGGAACCTGCATCCCATGTCCTCCCCTGTCCTCTTCACCCCCCTGCGCCTGGGCCCGCTCGAGATCCCGAACCGGATCATGGTCTCGCCCATGTGCCAGTACTCCGGCATCGACGGCCTGCCCACGGCCTGGCACCGTGCCCACCTCGGCGCGCTGGCCATCTCGGGCGCGGGCCTGCTGTGCCTGGAGGCCACGGCGGTTTCGCCGGAAGGCCGCATCACGCCCGGCTGCCTGGGCCTGTGGAGCGACGCGCACGAAGCGGCTCTGGGCGCGCTGGTGCATCCGTTGCGTGAGTTCTCGCCGATCAAGATCGGCCTGCAGCTGTCACATGCCGGCCGCAAGTCCTCCAGCCACCGGCCCTGGCAGGGCGGCGCGCTCATCCCGCCTTCTGAGGGTGGCTGGCAGCCGGTGGCCCCATCCGCCATCGCACACAAGCCGGAAGAGGCGCCGCCCCAGGCCATGAGCGCAGCGCAGATCCGACAGCTGGTGGACGACTTCGCAGCGGCCACCCGCCGTGCCCGTCGCCTCGGCTTCGAGCTGGTCGAACTGCACATGGCGCACGGCTACCTGTTGCACCAGTTCCTCTCGCCGCTGTCCAACCAGCGTGACGACGCGTACGGCGGCAGCGCCGAGGCGCGCATGCGGCTGCCGATGGAGGTGTTGCACGCGGTACGCGAGGCCGCGGGCAGCGACATGGCGGTGGGTGTGCGCCTGTCGGCGACCGACTGGGCCGAAGGTGGCTGGAACATCGACGGTACCGTCGAGATTTCGCGGCGGATGGCCGCTGCGGGCTGCGACTTCCTGGACATTTCTTCGGGCGGCCTGTCCTGGCAACAGAAGATCGCGGTGGGTCCGGGCTACCAGGTGCCCTTCGCGCAGCAGGTGCGGCAGGCGGTCTCGATTCCGGTGGCGACGGTCGGCCTCATCACCACGCCGCGCCAGGCCGAGGACATCCTGGTGCAGGGCCAGGCCGATCTGGTGGCCCTGGCCCGCGCCTTCCTGCTGGACCCGCGCTGGCCCTGGCGCGCCGCCGCCGAACTGGGCGGCACCGTGCAAGGCCCCCAGCAGATGTACCGCTGCCTGCCCGCGGGCCATCCGCCGATCTTTGGGGACGTGCGGACGGGGCAGCGCTGAGGTTGCGGCGCGTCCTGGGCGCGCGGCGTAGGGTTTGCGTATGACAGCGGTGACGGCTCACGCCGACGAGTCCACGCTTCGCACCCCGTCTTCAGGGCCTTGAAGGTTGTGTCTGCGCGCGTCCGCCACTACACGGACCGAAGATCCCGCCCGATAGCAGCCGCCGTCTTGAGCAGCGCGGGCACCAGCCGCGCCAGCACCTCCTCGCGCTGCCAGCGTGGCGAGGGCACGGCGATGTTGACCGCAGCCAGCGGACGGCCCGACGGGTCCAGGAGCGGCGCTGCCACTGAGATATCGCCGACAAAAGCCTCCTGGTCGTTCAGCGCATAGCCCCGTTCGCGCGCGTCCTGCAAGGCCTTGCGCAGGCCCGGCAGGTCGGTGATGGTGAGCTTTGTCATCGCCACGCGGCGCGCGCCCTTCAGGCGGGCCATCGCCTCGGCGGAGTCCATATGCGACAGGATGGCGCGGCCAGCAGCGGTGCAGAACGCGGGCAGGCGCGAGCCGACGTGCAGATCGACGCTCACTGCGTGCAGGCTGGGAAAGCGCGCAACGTAGACGATCTCATCGCCCTCCAGCTCCATCAGGTTCACCGTTTCGCCAGTGCGCTTGTTCAGGGCTTCCAGATGGGGCTGCGCATGCCCGCGCACGACATGGGTGGCCAGCACGGTGTGGCCGAACTCCAGCATCCGCCCCGACAGGCGGAACGCCTTGCTCGCCGGGTCCTGCCGCAGGTAGCCCAGCACCCGCAGCGTGTGGGTGATGCGCTGCACGCCGCTGCGGTCCAGGCCGGCCAGCTGGGCCAGCTCGGTCAGGCCGACCGCGCGGCCGGCCGTGTTCAGCGCCTCCAGCACCTGGAAGCACTTGGCCAGCGAGCTCATATAGAGCGGGCTGTCGGCGTCCACCGCACCACGGCGGGCCCTGGCGGGCGTTGCGCTGGCCATCGCCTGTCAGTCGCCGCGGGCTGCTGCGAGCATGAGCAATCGGGTCAAGGAAATTTCTCCGAGTTATTGCAATGCAATCTTAGTGTATTGAATCGCGATACCGCGGGTCCATAGAATGCATCGGTCTGCCGTCGGATACCTGTCGCGAGGAGAACTCCATGCAACGCCGTCCCTTTCTGATCAGTTCCGCCGCTGCCCTGGTGCACGGTTTCGCCGTCGCCCAGACGCCGGCCTGGCCCGCGCGCCCGGTGCGCATCGTCGTGGCGTACCCGCCCGGCGGCAGCACCGACGTGGCCGGCCGCCTGCTGGCCCAGCAGCTGGGCGCCCGCCTGGGTCAGCAGGTCGTGGTGGAGAACCGCGCCGGTGCTGGCGGCACGCTGGGCGCCAACTCGGTGGTGCGGTCCGACCCCGACGGCTACACGCTGCTGCTGGCCGCGTCGCCCGAGGTGTCCATCGCGCCCATCACCATGAAGACCATGCCTTACGACCCCGTGCGCGACCTGGTGCCCATCACGGGTGTCGGCCAGGTGCCGTTCTTCCTGGTGGTCAACCCCGCAGTGCCTGCCAACACGCTGGAGGAGTTCATCGCCTACGCCAGGGCCAACGGCGAAAAGCTCAACTACTCCTCGTTCGGCAACAACACCTCCAACCATCTGGCTGGCGAGCTGTTCAAGTCCCTCACCGGCACCCGGGGCGTGCACGTGCCGTACAAGGGCAGCGGGCCGTCGATGGTCGACCTGATCGGCGGCCAGGTCCAGTACAGCTTCGACACGCCGCCCGCGGTGCTCGAACACGTGCGGGGCGGCAAGCTGCGCGCCCTGGCCGTGGCCTCGCGCCAGCGCCTGCCCAGCGCGCCGCAAGTGCCCACCTTTGCCGAAGCCGGCCTGCCCGCGTTTTCGGGCGGCACCTGGTTCGGCCTGCTGGCACCGGCCAGGACACCGCGTGCCGTGATCGACCGCGTCAACAGCGAAGTGGTGGCCCTGCTCACGGGCACCGACCTGGCCAAGGCCTTCAACGACCGGGGCATCGTGCCGTTCCCGCAGTCGCCCGAGGAGTTCGGCCGCTTCGTGCAGGCCGAAGGGGCCAAGTGGAAGGACCTGGCGGCCAAGGTCGGCATCGTGGCCGAATGACGCGCACCGGCGCAGCCTCGATGCGGACCCTGCTTACCCACGCCACGCTGATCGACTGCGTCGATCCGCAGCCCCAAGCCGACTGCGCCGTCCTGCTGCAGGACGGCAAGATCCACGACATCTTCCCGGCCGGCAGCGCGCCTGCCGTTGGCGACGCCGAGGTGGTCGACCTCAAAGGCGCGTACCTCTTGCCCGGCCTGTGGGACGTGCACATCCACCCCGACTACTTTCCCTCGCTGGCCGACATGCCGCTGGCCGAGCAGGTCACGCTGTTTGGCCACAAGCTGCAGCAGGCGCTACTGGAGTCAGGCATCGTGGGTCTGCGCTGCGCCGGTGCACACCACTACATGGACGTGGCCTGGAAGCGCGCTTTCGACTCCGGCCAGCACTTGGGACCGCACCTCTTCGCAGCCGGCCATTTCCTCACCACCACCGGCGGCCACTTCCTCACCTCGGGTCATGCGCTCGAAGTCGACGGTCCCTATGGCTGGGTGACGGCCATCCGCGAGCAGATCAAGAACGGTGTCGACCACATCAAGATGAACCTGTCGGGCGGGATCATGGGCCCGGCGTGGGATCTGCACCGCCATTCCTTCCTGCTGCCCGACGAGCTGAAGGCCGCATTCGAGATCTGCAAGCTGCGCGAGTTCAAGGTGATGGCGCATGCCACCAACCCCGATGCAGTCAAGGCCGCCATCATGGCCGGCGCGCACAGCATCGAGCACGGCTATATCCTCGACGACGAGTGCATCGAGCTATTCCTCAAGCACGACACCTGGTACGTGCCCACGCTGTCCATCAGCCACCTGACCCCCGGCCAGGCCACCAACGACTGGGAAAAGCGCTGGGTGAAGAACCGCAACCTCGCCGCCTCCCTGTGCTGCCGCGCCGACGCGGCCTCCGAGGTGCACCAGCATGGCTTCCTCAAGGCACTGAAAGCCGGTGTGAAGATGGCGCTGGGCTCGGACATCCGCCCTCTGAAAGACGCCGCGCTGCTCGAGCTCGGTCTGTGGGTGCGCGACGGCGCCACGCCCTGGCAGGCGCTGGTGGCGGCCACGCGCAATGGCGCGGCCATCTGCGGCATGGGCGACCAGCTAGGCACGGTCGAGAAGGGCAAGATCGCCGACCTCATCGTGGTGAGCTCCAACCCGCTCGAGGACATCAACAACGTGCGGCGTCTGCAGCTGGTGCTCAAGAACGGCCGCATCGTCTCCGACAAGCGCGCCAAGAGGTCGTGATGCAAGAGCCACTGCGCATCGCCGTGATCGGCGCCGGCATCGTCGGCACCAGCACTGCGCTGGCACTGCGCAAGCGCGGCGTCGATGTCACGCTGATCGACCGGGGCGAGCCCGGGTCGGGCTGCAGCGCCGGCAACTCGGGCGCGGTCAGTCCCGCATCGGTCGCACCGCTGGCCATGCCGGGCGTACTGGCCTCGGTGCCCGGCATGCTGTTCGACGACGAGAGCCCGCTTTACCTGCCCCTGCGCTACCTGCCGCATGCACTGCCCTGGCTGCTGCGCTTCGTCGCGTCGGCACGGCCCGCGGCAGTGCAGGCCGCCGCCGCGAAACTGCACGCGATCCACACCGGCGCGCTCCAGGCGCACGAGGCCATGACCCGCGAGCTGGGCGTACCAGAGCTGTTCTTGCGCCAGGGCCATCTGCATCTGTACCCCGACGCTGCAGCACTGGCCAAGGACGCCGGCGGCTGGCGGCTGCGCGAGTCCTACGGCTTCAAGGCCGAAACGCTGGACCGTGGTGGCATCGAGGCACTGGAGCCCGGCATCGCGGCGCGCTACCAGATCGGCATGTTTTTGCCGGACCACGCCACCATCCTCAACCCGCTGCGCTACGTGCAGGCCATGGCCAGCGCCTACGCCAGCGCCGGAGGGCGGATCGTGCGCGCCGGCGTCACTGGCCTGCTGCCCGAAGGTGGCCGCTGGAGACTGCAGGGCCCGACGGCGTCGCCGTTTGACCATGTGGTGGTGGCGGCCGGTGCGTGGTCCAAGACGCTGCTGTCGCCGCTGGGCGTGCACCTGGCGCTGGAGAGCCAGCGTGGCTACCACCTGCAATTTGAGGGCGCGCGCGACGTGGTGTCGCGCACCGTCATCCTGGCCGACCGCAAGGTGTTCGTCACCCCGATGGAAGAGGGCCTGCGCGTCGGCGGCACGGTCGAAATCGGCGGGCTGGTTGCCCCGCCCGACGAACGGCGCGCCGCCTTGCTGGGCCGCATCGCGCGCGACACCTTCAAGGGACTCGAGCACCTACCCACCCGCACCTGGATGGGCCATCGTCCGTGCATGCCCGACTCGGTGCCGGTGGTCGGCGCAGCACAGGGCCATCCGGGTCTGTGGCTGGCCTGCGGTCACGGCCACCTGGGCCTGACCGATTCACTCAACACCGCGCAGCAGATCGCCCAGGCGCTGCTCGGCGCGGCCCCGGTTTCCACGCAGTCCAGCGCCGCGCTGACTGCGGTCTGAGCGTTACTGCTGTCCCAGGAGTCTTTATGCTGCCCCTCTCCCGCCGCGCCGTCGTCATGGCGGCATCTCTCATGCTGGCCACTGGCGCCGCTGTCGCCCAGGCCTGGCCCGCCAAGCCGATCCGGATCGTCGTGCCTTTCCCGGCCGGTGGCTCCACCGACATCGTCGGTCGCCTGCTGGCCGACAAACTGTCGCAGTCGCTGGGGCAGCCCGTGGTGGTCGACAACCGCGCGGGCGCCGGTGGCACCAGCGGGTCGGACGTGGCGGCCAAGTCGGCGCCCGACGGCTACACCTTCCTTCTGGGCACCAGCAGCACGCACGCCATCGCGCCAGCCTTGTATCCCAAGCTGGCCTACGACCCGGTCAAGGACTTCGCGCCCGTGTCGTTACTGGGCACTGCCACCATCCTGATGGTGGTGCACCCTTCGGTGCCCGCCAAGTCGGTGGCCGAGTTCGTGGCGCTGGCCAAGGCCAAGCCGGGCTCGATGATGTTCGGCTCCACCGGTAACGGCAGCGTGTCGCATCTGACGGCCGAGTATTTCAAATCGGTGGCCGGCATCGACCTGCAGCACGTGCCCTACAAGGGCGACACGCCGATGACGCTGGACCTGGTGGCGGGCCGCGTGCAGATGGCTTTCGGCACTGCGGTGGCCTTCCTGCCGCAGGTGCAGGGGGGCAAGCTCAACGCACTGGCGGTCACCGATGCCAAGCCCTCGCCGGTGGCGCCGCAGCTGCCCACTGTGGCCGCTTCGGGCCTGCCCGGCTTCGAGGTGCTGCAGTGGTTCGGCCTGCTGGCGCCCAGCGGCACGCCTCGGGAGATCGTGGCGCGCGTCAATGCCGACGTTGGCAAGGCGCTGCAGCAGCCCGACGTGCAGGAAAAGCTCAAGGGCCTGGGCATGCAGATCGTCGGTGGCCCGCCCGAGCAGTTCGGCAGCTTCATGCGCGCCGAGGCCGTCAAGTGGGGAAAGATCG
>JACCDI011302889.1_pt1 | contig 32168 bp, 34 predicted proteins | sample 7442791 | NCBI WGS metagenome assembly JACCDI01 (sample SAMN15323434, study PRJNA562643) | freshwater metagenome | isolation source: river surface water | place: USA:Blue River Watershed | collected 2017-08-15
CATCGTGATGGTTACCCTTTCAATCCGTTAAGGACATCGACGTCAACATTGTCTTTGGTTCGGAATATTGCAATCAGTATTCCAAGTCCAACGGACACTTCTGCTGCCGCTACGGCCATCACAAATATCGTTAACATCTGACCACCAGCATCACCAAGATAGCGACCAAAAGCAATCAGGGACAAGTTCACTGCATTGAGCATCAATTCGATGCTCATGAAAATCAGGATTGGATTACGTCGTGTCGTGACTCCCGCAATTCCAAGGGAGAAAAGGATCATCGACAAAACGATGTAATAGTGCAATGGTACGGACATCAGGCCTTACCCTCCTGTGATGTCTGGCGCTTACCAGCTAGAACCACCGCACCGATGACAGCGACCAGAAGTAGGAAACTTGTCCATTCGAATGCAAACAGCCACGGTAGCGAAGGGTTATATAGAACTTTTCCAACACCTTCGACACTACCTGGTGTAGCCCCACCAATCATCGTCTCTGCAGGCAACATCAACGGTGCCACACCCTTGATGACAACCGCCGACATGAGTCCGCCGAGTCCTACTGCAGACGCAAAAGCAATGATTGTGCGGATGCCACGGTAACTGGTGTTGAGATTTGCCTGTCCCATGTTTAGAAGCATGATGACGAACAAAAACAGAACCATAATCGCGCCGGCATAGACAATCACTTGAACAGTTGCAAGGAAGTATGCATTTAGCGACAAGTAGAGACCAGCGACGCTAAACAAGTTAATAACAAGGCTTAGAGCAGCCCGAAGTGGGTTCTGCAGGATGACAACAAGGAGCCCACTTGCAACAGCTGCCACCGCAAAGAACAGGAACATTAGCCCCTGCCCGGAGAGGATTGCTTGAAGTGTCATAGCGCTATCCCAACGTGATTCGACTCACCCGTAAATGTACACATCAGTCAATCCTCTCAAGCTGAGGGTCTGGTACCAACAACATTTCCTTGGTGTAGATAAGCTTCTTCCGGCTATCTTCTGCAAGTTCAAAAATGTCCTTCAGCTCGATTGCACCTGTTGGACAGGATTCCTGACAGAACCCGCAGTAGATACACCGAAGCATATTGATCTCATAGCGCTGTGCATACCGTTCACCAGGACTTCTTCTGTCCTGATCAGTATTTTCACCCGCAACGACGAGAATGGCATTGGCAGGACAGGCACCAGCACAAAGCGAGCAACCAATGCACTTTTCCATGCCATTGTCATAGCGGTTGAGCACGTGGCGCCACCGAGCTCTACGTCCCATTGGCCTTCGGAATTCCGGATAGGACAATACAGTCGTTGGTTCAATAATCTTGGCACCAACCCGTGCCATCCCTTGAAAAGGTGCGAGCACCTCGGATGCAATCTGACGAACATCAGACCAAAATTCTGACATCGTTTAGTCCTCCACCGGCATCCGGGCCGTGATCGCCCGAACAACACTCTCACGACGTATAGGAAGACGACTGGCTTCATCACCAGATTTGCGCGCCTTCCAGTGCAGATATGCCACCCAAAGGACAACACTTGCTAACACACCAGAAATTCCAACGGCAATGAAGTGACCAACGATTCCAAGAATCTGCTGCAATGCCATCGATGTAGCAATCATAACCACATTCGCAAGGGCCGTCGGTAACAACACCTTCCAGCCGAAATGCATCAACATGTCATAGCGAAGACGCGGCTGGCTTGCGCGAACAAGAATGAAGAAGCTGATTAGGGTATAGAGCTTTATAAACAACCACATCGGTGCAATGACAACGTGGTTGACAAAGTTCAGAACGGAAGGCGGGAAGAACGTCCAAGATGCAGGCAACTGCCCCAGGATTCCCCAAGGAGCGGTATAGCCGCCGAGGAATAGCGTCACACAGATTGCCGAGACAATCATCATGTTTGCGTACTCGCCCATAAAGAACATCGCAAACTTGAACGATGTGTATTCCGTATGGAATCCTGCAACGAGTTCCGTCTCGGCTTCTGGAAGATCAAACGGTGCCCTGTTCGTCTCAGCAATCATTGAGATCATGTAAACAACCGCTGCTACCAGGCCAAATGGGAACAGCTTGAAGATGTTCCAGTTCCAGAACCCTGATGTTACAGACTGAGTCCAAACAGAATAGTTGGAATCAGGAATGGCAACGTTCGTCGCGATTGTTTGGCTATGAACGAGCTCTTGCATCGCGAGTGTGCCAGTCATCAAAAGGACCGCGATAATGCTCAGTCCCATCCCGAGTTCGTAGGAAATAACCTGACTCGAAGCACGGAGTCCGCCAAGAAGCGAATACTTATTGTTGGAAGACCATCCAGCCAGAATCACTCCATAGACCTCAATGGAAGCGACTGCAAGAAGAAACAGGATTCCAACATTGAGATGAGGCGCTACGGAACCCCAATCAGTCGAGCTGTTCCATGGAAGAACAGTCAAACTACATATAACGGGAACGAGCGCGATTGCAGGTGCCAAGTAGTAGAGCGCCTTGTCTACATTTGAAGGAGTAATATCTTCCTTCATCATCAACTTTAATGCATCTGCCATCGGCTGTAGAAGACCAAATGGGCCGACTCTGTTAGGGCCAAGTCGTCCTTGCCAGAATCCAAGAAGACGCCGCTCGAGCCAGACGAGAACAGGAACACTTCCAAGTCCACCAGCAAGAGCAATGACAAACCTCAGGAGCGAGCGTAAGAACTCCGCATACCAAGGAATATTGTCTGCACTGTTTATGAAAAAATCACGCCAAATGGGTGAATCGAACAGCTCGGTCATTACGCGCACCCTCCTGGCACCAAAGCGGTTGGCAGCACATCTGATGGCGTAAACACAGGCAATGGATTCCCTGCACGAGCATTGAGCTCAAGCATGACCTGCCATTGCGGACGCGAACCAGCCTTCGGTGGAACAACGGCATCCACACTCTGTAGCTGACCATCTACGTTTAGGTAAGTTCCAGCCGTTTCTGCAAACGATGCTATTGGAAGCACTACAGATGCCTTTGCAGTCGTAGCATTCATGAACTGACTTGTTACCACCACAAATGCATCTGCAGAAAACGCCTTTTCGACCAGCGCCTTATCGCGAACATGTCCGACTGGGTCAGAGCCCATAACAAACACATGTTTTACATCTGCGGCAATCAATCCGTTCAGTACTTCCGTAGTCTTGGTTGAAGCGGCTAATCCAGATTCTAGGGTAGCAACGGATGGCAATTCGGCTCCATCCAAGCCTGCGAGATACGGCCCATATGCATTAGCATCGGATACCAATACAGAATAACCGCATCCGGCCGCAGTACAAGCAGCATCTATGTTCAGATAATCAGTCGAACTAAGCGTATCGGGAACTAATACAACTGTATCTGAGGCCAAGACTGTAGATGCCAGTTCAGTTGCTGAAGCAACCGTAACGACCGACGCACCATTCCGCTGGGCCTTTACCGTCCGGAGGTAGTACATCGGCTGGTCGTAGGCGAGGTCCATTCCGACAATGACAATATGTTTAGCTGATTCAACGGAAACAATCGTTGCCTTTGGTAATCGTCGCGGAGACTCAGTAAGTTGATAGGCAAGAGTTGAAGATCCGTATACACCGTGCAACAGCTGCCGCAGTAGTATGTTGTCTTCAACCGTACCGATAGTCGTTCCGAAGGCAGCAAGCGCATCTGACCCGTAATTTTCAGACACAAACTGCATATTGGTTACAACGGCTGAAAGCGCGGTATCCCAATCCGTCTCAACAAGAATGCCATGAGCATCCCGAATAAGAGGAACCGTCAAGCGATCAGGTGAGTTGACATCAGCATTTCCAAACTTACCCTTATCGCATGTCCACTCTTCGTTGATCTGCTCATTTACTCGCCCGTTGATACGAACGACTTCACCCATACGATGCCCAACGGCAATATTGCAGCCATTGGAGCCCTTTGTACAGATTGAATCAGAGGACTTGACTTCCCAGGGGCGGCCCTTGAAGCGGAACTGGCGGCTTGTAAGCGCACCAACTGGACAGATTTCTATGGTATTTCCACTGAAGTTGGAATCAAAAGTCCCACCAAGGAACGGTCCAACTTCCGACTGTGCTCCACGATTGATCAGGCCGAGCTTTGAGTCACCTGCAATTTCTGATGCAAACCGCGTACAACGCATACACGTGATGCACCGCTCACGGTCGAGAACAACGTTCTCGGAAATCGGAAGCGCCTTGACGTAGCGACGCTTATCTTCGATAAACCTGGTGTTCGGTGGACCATACGAGATGGTCATATTCTGAAGTGGGCACTCACCCCCACGGTCACACACTGGGCAGTCAAGCGGGTGATTGGCAAGAATCAACTCCAAGACTCCATTTTGTGCTTTTTTGACATCCGGTGTTGTTGTCTTGACAACCATTCCATCGGCAGCTGGAATCGTACAGGTTGCCATGATGGAAGCTCGACGCTGTCCAAACATTTCGAGTTCAACACTCGCCAAACACATACGGCATGCACCGACGCTAGTTAAGCGTGGGTGATAGCAGAAGTATGGAATATCTGAGCCTGCGGAGAACGCCGCTTCGATGACCAGCGTCCCCTTTGGAACTGAGACCGGTTTACCATCCACGACCAGGCTGACCATCGGGACACCTGCATCTTGTGCAGCTTGCGTATCCGCAACCACTTTACTCACATCAGCACTTTCAGCTGCGGTTTTTGGCCTCTCAGGGCCGTTTTGCGTTGACATAGCGATGTTATGCTCCCAGCTGTCCCGCATCGGAATATGTGTTCCGACCATGATGGATATACGAAAGGTACTCGTGGCGGAACAGCCGAAGGCTTGTCATAACGGGCCAGATAGCCCCTTCACCCAAAGCACAGAACGACTTCCCACGAATCGAATCGCAGATATCCCAAATGAGATCGATGTCTTGTTCTCGACCACCACCTGATGCGATACGCGCATATATCTTGCTCAGCCAGTCGAGTCCTTCTCGGCAAGGAGTACATTTCCCGCAAGACTCATGGTGGTAAAAGTCAACGAGACGATGCGTAACCTTGAAGACATCCGTTGTTTCGTCAAAAATCATCAATCCGCCAGAACCCAACCCAAGGGTTTGCGTGTTCTGTGGAATGCCCTCGTAATCAAATGGGTAATCAAGAGGTGTCGGCGGAGCGAATCCCATTGAACTTCCACCGGGGATGTATGTCTTCAGCTGATGTCCATCACGAACGCCGCCCGCAATAGCAAGCACTTCAGAGAATGGTGTGCCAAGCACAATCTCATAAATGCCGGGTTTATTGACATGTCCAGAAATCGAAAATAGCTTGGTCCCTCTTGAACGCGGGGATCCAACACCGATTTCTGCGTACTTAGCACCACCAAGTTCCAAAATGGCAGGAATCGTTGCAGCAGTCTCAACATTGTTGACAACACTTGGACGTTTCCAGACACCGGAAATCATCGGAAGAGGTGCTGCAGGGGGCTTGAGACGCGGCATCCCACGCTCCCCCATCAGACTGGACATCAATGCCGATTCTTCACCGCACTCGTACGCACCTGCCCCGAGGTGAGTGTAGATATCAAAGTCTAAGCCCGACCCGAGAACGTTCTTCCCTAGAAAACCAGCTGCATAGGCTTCATTGATGGCTTTTTGAACGCTCTTCCACGGCTCGACGTATTCGCCACGAATATAGATGTAGCACTTTGCCGCCCGGACAGCGACCATCGAACAAAGACAACCTTCAACCAATAAATGCGGTAAGGCATTCATCAGATCACGGTCCTTGGCTGTTCCAGGCTCACCTTCATCTGCATTTACGATGAAGTAATGCTCAACATCGCGGTTCTTAGGAAAAGCATTCCACTTGATATGCGTCGGAAAGCCCGCCCCACCGCGTCCCCGAAGGCCAGAAACTTTTACTTCTTCAATGATGGCTTCCGGTTCCATCGCGATGGCTTTACGGAACTGTTCATAGCCACCATGTGCAACATAGGTGTCCAGACGATTAATACCAGGGACGTTACGATGCCGATAAAGGAGCTGCGTTTGATCTACTGCCATCTAAAACTCTCCTTGTTCAGGCATTTGACTCTGTGGCGGGCGGACAGACTCGCTTGGCATCTTCCCGAGCTCGGCAATAAGTTTGTCGATTGTCTGCTCTGTCGCATTCTCGTAGTACGTACTCCCGACCATCAAGGCTGGTGCATGGCAACATGCCCCTAGGCACTCAACACGCTCAACGGAAAACGCGCCATCCGCGGTCATTTCACCTGCGTGTATGCCAAGCTTCCGCTCACAGTAACCGATAAGCTCGTCGGCGCCATTAACCATACAGGCGACGTTTTGACAGATTTCGATTCGATGGTTCGCAACCGGTCGCTTGTTGTACATCGTGTAGAACGTAGCGACACCGGCGACATCCGATGCAGGAACGCCAAGATGGTCGGCAACTTCCTGCATGGCTTCAGGTGGGAGCCAGCCTCCATAGACTTCCTGAGCCACCCAGAGAGCAGGTAACAACGCTGCCTTCGACGTTGGGTATCTGGCGATAAGGGCATCCAGCCGCCGCTTCGTATCATCTGTGAACTTAGCCATTGTGCAATCCATATCCCATATCGACCGGATTAACGGTCAATGTCACCCAATACAATGTCGATTGAGCCAATCATCGCTACAACATCGGCTACCAAACGGCCTTCGCACATCTTCGGTAATGCCTGCAGGTTATAGAACGATGGCCCCTTTATACGAACGCGGTAAGGGCGGTTACTTCCATCGGAAATGACATAGTACGCCTTCTCCCCACGAGGACCTTCGACCGATCCAAGCGCTTCTCCGACCGGCGGATGGTAGCCTTCCGTAAAGAGCTTGAAGTGGTGGATGAGCGCTTCCATCGATGTGTCCAGCTCTGCCTTGGGTGGTGGAGCAATCTTGCGATCATTCGTACGCACAGGTGCACCGGGCATCGACAAGGCACGCTTCAACGCCTGCCGGCAGATTGAATACGACTGACGTAGCTCCTCCATCCGAACGCGGTAGCGATCAAGGACATCCCCATACTGACCAACAGCAATATCGAAGTCGTATTGCTCATAGCCACTGTATGGATTGGACTTACGCAAATCCCAGGCGACGCCACTTGCCCGAAGGGATGGACCAGTCAGTCCGGCATCGAGTGCATCCTGAGGTGTCAAAACCCCCACTCCACGGGTACGTTCGAGCCAAATAGGATTATTCGAGAGGAGCCCTTCGTACATTTCCATCCGCTTTGGAAACTGTGCCAGAAAGCTCTCAACCCGCTCATACCAGCCGGATGGCATATCTCCACGCAGACCACCGGGACAAATCCACGACGTCTTTGTGCGAACACCAGACATATGCTCCTTGATTTCGAGGATGAGATCGCGGTCTTGCCAGGTATAGAAAAACACCGACATCGCACCGATGTCAAGTGCGTGTGTACCAAGCCACAACATATGCGAAGCGATGCGCTCGAGTTCATTCAACAGAACACGCAGTACTTGGGACTTTTCAGGAATGACAACATCGACAAGCTGTTCAACGGCCAATGAATACGCCAGATTGTTACAGAGATTTGACAGATAGTCTTCACGGTCCGTCAGCACGAGAGCCTTGTAGTAACTAAGGTTCTCCATTGTCTTTTCGATACCTGTGTGGAGGTAACCGATATGAGGTGTACACCGAACAACATTTTCGCCATCAAGCTCGAGAACCAGCCGCAATACACCATGGGTACTTGGATGACTCGGCCCCATGTTGATGGTCATGGTGTCAGCACCAGAATCAGGGTCGTGGTGCCGCTCTACTTCAATCCCTGCCGGGAACGTCGAACCACGCTCGGCAATGACATCATTACTAGGCATCACTTCGTCTCCTGCTCACGAACATTGTGACTAAATTCGACTTCTTCACCACCAAGCGGGAAATCTTTGCGAAGCGGGTGCCCCACCCAGTCATCCGGCATCAAGATGCGGCGCAAGTCTGGATGACCAGTGAACTGAACACCGAACAGGTCAAAGATTTCTCGCTCTGGCCAAACCGATGCTGGATAAATCTCAGCCGCCGATGGGCAATGTTCATCCAGCTGTAGCGCAACTCTAACGATGACCCTATCCGCATGCGGAATGGAATACAGAGAGTAAACGACCTCAAATCGGTGAGAAGCTTTGAAAGCGAGACGATCAACTCCAAAGCAGTCCGAAAGTAAATCGTACCCACACGCATCCTTGGCCTGACGTAGACAGACTTCAACATTTGATGCTGAGACCGTAAACGACGGTATACCGTTACAGTCTTGATAGTCGAGAACAAACCCCTCTACCCCTTGACCAGCTACCGCATCGATAAGACGGTGCGAAATGCCATCCAGGGTACCTGGAGTCATCGTCAGTGCAGAGTGGAATGTCTTGTTACGAATTGCCAGATCACTACCGGACAACCCCAAGCGGACATCAGCATCAACCATGCGTTTTTACACCCGACGACCCATGAATTAAAGTGCTCAATACTTTGCGCATTTTATCACAAAGTCTCCCGGCAGCGATGAGTCATAAGCTCCAGGAGTACACCACGACATGAACGAAACCTAGTAACGCTGGCTAAAGCGTTCCTGATCAATTTTCTCTTGGAGCTGCATGATTGCATGAATCAGCGCATCAGGAGATGGCGGACACCCTGGAACGTAAATGTCAACAGGGACTATCTGATCAACACCTTGCACAACGGCGTAGTTATTGAATACGCCGCCATTCGATGCACAGTCACCCATTGCGATGACCCACTTTGGATCGGGCATTTGATCGTAGACCTGCCGCAAAACGGGCGCCATCTTCTTACAAACACGTCCACTTACGATCATCAGGTCCGCTTGCCGCGGAGACGCACGAAACGCTTCCGAACCGAACCGCGCAAGGTCGTAGCGGCTGTCCGTCGATGCCATCATCTCAATCGCACAGCAAGCAAGACCAAATGTAGCCGGCCATAGCGAATTCTTTCGCGCCCAGTTGACAACCTTGTTCATCGAAACCGTCAAAAACGGCTGATCAGTCTCTAGCCCCATTCCAAGCCTCCACGCTTCCAAACATAGACGTAGCCAACAAGTAGGATGGCTACGAAGACTAGCATTTCAACGAGGTTGAAGAGCATCAAACCGCCGGATGCCTTGTAGTTGACAGCCCACGGATACAGAAAGATTGTTTCGATGTCAAAGACAATGAACAACATCGCTGTTAGATAGAACTTTACAGGGAACCGTTCCCGTGCTGATCCAATTGGCGTTACACCACATTCGTATGACGAGTCCTTACTTGCCGATGGACGACGGGGACCCAGCAATGCGGACAAACCAATCAGTGCCAGCGCAACAACAGTCGCACCAGCGACCATCACAAGCACAGGGATATAGGATGACAACATGGTTACAAATCCATTCAACTAGACAGTGATTTCCCCGGTAATCCGAGGCACAGTCCACCGCAAACTGTACCATGCAGGCCATCGCTGAAACAATAGTCTTGACATGAGTTACCCGTCAGGAGTAATGTTACATCTGTGGTGTCGTAATCCTGACACTTCTGGGGATTCGTCCCTATAGTGGTGCTGGACCTGCATTGCCGCAGGGATGCATCACGCAAAATACACAGGAGGCTTCGTCTCTACTTATGCGTAAATCGACGATTTCGTTTGTAGCTCTCGTTGGCTTGGTTGCACTCGGCAGCACAGCTAACGCACAGGAAATCAAAATTGGTGGTTCCCTTGGGATCAACTATTCCAATAATTTCAACAAACCAGCCGGTGGCAATACATTCCTTTACAATTCCAAGGATGCTCAGTTCTCGCTCAACCTCGCTGAGCTGACTGTCAGCCGCGAAGCAACCGCGCGCAATCGCGGTGGTTTTCACCTTCGTTTCATCGACGGCGATGTTCGCAATGCATTGCTTACACCGGGGACCTACGTCGCTGAAGCATTTGGCACCCAGCTGATCGAAGCGGGCGACAAGGATATTCGCCTCGATGTCGGACAGTACCGTACATTCGTGGGTTCTGAAGGCCTTGGCATTGACAACTTCATTAGCCGTTCGTTTGCATTCCAATTCCTCACCCCGATTCTTGGTCAGGGTGTACGTGCTGGCCTGGACCTCAACGACTCCACACGTGTCACGGGTTCGCTTCAGAACAAGTACAACGGAACAGGCGAAGACAACCGCGACCTGTCTTACGGTCTTACCATTGACAAGAAGCTCGGTGATGCGAGCGACCTTCGTGTCAACTTGATTACGGGCCGTGAAAATGTTGGTGGAAACAACCGTGAAACGAATCTTGCAGGCTTCCAGTATTCCCGCAAGCTATCTGATGCAAATGCTCTGCACGTAGATTACACGCTACGCTCAGGCCGTGATGCTGCAGATACCCGCTACGAAGCCACAGGAGTTAAGGGCGTTCTCGTCCTTGGCCAGTCGAACGGTGGAGCCCTGTCGCTGCGTGGCGAATATCTCCAGCAAAACTCGGCTGATGCCGGTGTCTTACCTACATTGACATCAACTCCAGGAACAAAGCCAACACTGACCAGCATTGCAGTCGCCTACAAGCTCCCTGCATCCAGCAAGACGGTCAGCACTGTGCTCGAGTACCGCTACGACCGGTCAAACGACTTCTTCTTCGGTGCATCTAATGGACTCAAGAAGGATCAGGGAACGTTGTCGATTGCACAGGTCTACAAGTTCTAACTAGAACTATCTAATGAGCAAGAAGCGCGGTGCCCGTCAAAGGTGCACCGCGTTTTTTCTCATTTTTAGGGACTAACAGTCTTGACATCTAAAAGCAAAACGGAATACACTCGCCCATCGATGAATACTGCAAGGTAGGCATCGGTGCATACACGTTCACGCAATGTCGCGGGTCGGTTGTTCGAAAGGACTGCAGAAATGGCCATGACAGTTGTAGGTTTTGCGATGAAGGGGATTTTTCTCTCCTGTTCATTGGTGCGTGTAATCCAAGGTCCCACGTCTTAACGCCGGGGCCATTTTTATTTTCACAAGGAGGAATCATGATCAAGATTGAAGCAGTTATCCGTCCACAGCGGCTTGATGAAGTCAAGACTGCATTGGATGACCTTGGTGTTACCGGGATGACGGTTACTGAGGTCCGTGGTTCGGGTAAGCAAAAAGGCTACACACAGCATTATCGTGGAGCTGAATACACCGTCAACCTGATTCAGAAGTTGAAACTTGAAATCGTTGCAGCAGACAACGAAGTGGACCGCATTGTCGATGCCATTTCCGCCGCTGCCCGTACCGGCGAGATCGGTGATGGCAAGATTTTTCTATCTCCAGTACTGGATGCTATTCGCATTCGTACAGGCGAACGCGGAGGCGATGCTGTTTAGCATCAACTCTGCGTAGCATTACACCCTAATTTTAAGAATCCTCCGTCAAGAGAGGAATGCCTACCCCAAAGGCTTTCGATGCAAGACACTCACCATGTCTTGTCCATATAGAAAGGAACGGTTCATGCGACATCCGCATTCCGTATACGCACAGGCCCAAGGCCTGCTGCGTCGCTTTGCATACTTCACGGCAGCACTGGTGGCTATTGCCCATCTAATGGCGCCGTCTGCTACGTTTGCGCAGGATTCTCCTGCAGGTGAGACGACGATTTCGGCACCGTCAACGACGGCTCCACCCGAAACATCCAAGAATGTTGGGGATGAAAACGGGCTCGCCCATCCAGACTTCACGACGAAGTTCGATGGCACCATCAAAGCAGACGATGGAACAGTCAAGAACGAATCCGCCCCTGAGCTTAGTGGCGGTGATACTGCCTGGATGCTTGTCTCAACAGCACTCGTTCTGTTCATGACTCCGGGATTGGCTTTGTTCTACGCTGGTATGACACGCAGCAAAAACGTCCTCAACGTATTGATGCAGAGTTTCATATCCGTTGCAATCGTCACGGTCATCTGGGTGGTCGTTGGCTACAGTCTTGCATTTGCACCTGGAACAAATGACATGATCGGTGGCCTGGACTTCGTGATGCTCAAGGGTGTTGGACAGACGACATTTGTCTGGAATGGCACAGCAATGGCCATCCCTCACCAAGTGTTCATGGCTTTCCAAATGATGTTTGCGGTCATTACCCCCGCGCTGATTTCCGGTGCGATTGTCGACCGCATGAAGTTCTCCGCGTACTGTGTCTTTATCGCTTTGTGGAGCCTGTTGGTTTATGTTCCTATGGCACACATGGTTTGGGGCCCAGGCGGAAAACTGTTCAAGCTCGGTGCACTGGACTTTGCCGGCGGCACTGTCATTCACATGACCAGCGGTATTTCTGCGCTCGTGCTTGCAATGATTCTTGGCAAGCGACGCTTGTCAAACCATGAGGACACACGTCCACACAACCTCCCGATGACGCTCATCGGTACAGGTATTCTCTGGTTCGGTTGGTTTGGCTTCAATGGTGGATCTGCCGGGGCAAGCAACGGACTCGCTGGCAGCGCATTTATGGTAACGCACATCGCGGCTGCAACTGCTGGCCTGGTTTGGTGCTTGATTGAATGGGTCCACGTCAAACAACCAACGGCGCTTGGATTCGCATCGGGTGCCGTCGCTGGCTTGGTTGCAATTACACCAGCATCCGGCTTTGTCACTGCTAGCTCGGCGATTATCATCGGTGCCGTCGTACCGTTGATTTCCTACACCGCAATCCAGATCAAAAATAAGCTTCAACGGGTTGATGACACCCTCGATGTCTTTGCAGTCCACGGACTTGGTGGAATCTGGGGAGCCATCGCTACGGGAATATTTGCCGATAAGGCAGTCAACTCGTTGGTTCCAGACAATCGTGCAGCACTGATGTCAGCTCAGCTGCAGTCGATTATGTGGGCCGCTATCTTAGCTGTCGTCGGAACACTGGTCATTGGCCTGCTGCTCAAAGTTCTATTCAAGGGACTTGCTGTGTCAGCCAATGACGAAGAGGCCGGACTGGATTTGGCAATGCACGGGGAAACCGGCTACGTCTCCACAAGCGGCCTCTCAGATGGTCGTACACACTAACGAATTCATCGGAAACGGTTCAGATTTTAGAATCGAAACCTCCATTTTCTACAAGGACATTCTAGTGAAAACCCTTACTCTCTCCCTCGTCGCTCCAATCGCTGTTGTTGCAGTCGCATCGTCTCAAGTAAACGCTCAGGGCATCCAAATCGGTGCCACGATCGAAACAAACTACACAGCAAATTTCAATCGTCCAAGCACCGGCCTTAATGGTGCGATTGGCGCCCCGTACTACTTCAATGCCAAAGAAGGTTCGACTCAATTGAACCTCGGTGAACTACACTTCTTTTCCGATCCATCTGAAAAGCGTAAGACGGGCTTTTCAATCCGGATGGTTGATGGCAATGTCGTGTCGGGCCTTCCTCTTGGGCTGGCTGGTGTCAACACAACTACCAGCAATGTCTATGAAGCATATGCCCGTGTAATTGCTGGCGGAGCGAAGCCAGTGACCATCGATGCCGGAATCTTCCCGACCCACGTAGGCTATGAGACCATCCCAACTGGTACCAGTGCGTTTTTCACAAAGGCATTTCAGTTTGGACAGCTACAACCGTTCTATCACTCAGGTGTCCGGGCACAGTTTGCTGCAACATCCCGTGCGACAGCTATGGTCTCGCTGCTAAATCGCTATAATGGTGTTGAGTCAAATGGTAGCCGAACTCCTGGTCTTGGACTGCAGTGGAATCAGGTTCTGTCTTCAAAGGATTCTGTCATCTTCAACTTTGCGCGGGCAAAAGACACCGTAGCCGGAGCGGAACGTAACAAGGCAATCACAAACTTTGGTTACTCCAGAACCCTTGCACCTAACCTGACACTTGCAACGGATGCATCCATTGTTTCCGGCGTTCAGGCAGGGTCTGCGGGCTACAAAGCAGGCGCTGTAACCGGATACTTGACATACGCAATCAAGTCAGGTGACACAATCTCGCTACGTGCTGAGCAGCTTGCAGACGACACAGCAGGCGGCCTGTTTATTCCATCCGCCGACGCAGGCACAAAACCTACGTTGAGTTCGTTCACACTTACCTATGAGTTCAAGAAGGGACAAACGTCGGCAAGTCGCACGATGGTCGAACTTCGCCACGATAAGGCAAATACAGGCGTATTCTCAACGGCATCTGGAACTGCTAAGTCAAGCACCACATTGACCATTGGCCAAGTCTTTTCGTTCTAACACACTCCCTCCAGTGCACTCTGCATAGAGGAAGAACCAGTAGACTTTGTGCTCTGATTAGATTGTGAATTGCCGCCCAAACCCTGACTTTAGTTAGCGTTTGGGCGGCTTTTTGTAGATGTTTGTAACCGGTTAGTCCGCGTCACAGATCAAGGGTGCGCTGTACCCATGATCGGACATGGACTGGAACGCCTACTAAGAGGCGTTCAAAACGGAAATTATCAGCAGTGATGTAGACCAACCCGCCGCCTGGTGTTATCAACCTGCACCAATACCACTGTGAAATCGCACTCGGCTCCGAGCGATACGTCATAGGCCTGGCAATCCCGATATCTCACTTGGTATCCAGCAGCAGAGGGTGATTCAAGCCTGAACTAATCTTAGTGATATTGTCGAAAGTTTAGAATCACTTTGCCAAGGATAGTGGCATCGCGCGTGATGATTGGCTTGAGTGCCGGATTCTCCGGTTGAAGCCGAATACCACTCGCACCAGCAGGATAAAACGTTTTGACTGTTGCTTCATCACCAATGAGGGCAACAACGATGTCCCCTTGCGTTGCAGTTTCCTGCTGCTGAACGACTACAATGTCGCCGTTTAGAATACCGGCATTTACCATCGAGTCCCCCTTGACCCTCAGAGCAAAGCACGACTTATTACGCGGTATGAGTGCATCGGGAAGAGGAAAATAGTCCTCAACACTCTCTTCAGCCAAAATGGGAGTTCCTGCGGCGACGGCGCCAACCAATGGAACGGAAACAGTTCGCTTTGTTGCCATCGTCGCTGCATCCTGTAACAGCTCAATAGAGCGATACTTGCATTTCCGTCGACTGATGTAGCCTTTTTCCTCGAGGGCATCCAGGTGTTTCTGAACAGAACACGATGACTTCAATCCGGTCGCAAGTCCCAGCTCACGAACGGTTGGTGGTTGCCCAACAGTAAGAATACTGTCTCGGATCAGTGATAGGATTTCTTGCTGCCGTGCGTTGATTGATTCCATCTGTCTATTAAACTCCCCGGTACTGACGGCATCATTGTAGAGGTGATTGGCCCGGTAATGCAAACAACTTTTTGCCTCTTGTTGCTCAGGTACAATGGCGCATGTTGCTGGATGGTTACACCCGATGGTTTTAGGTAAGCGTGTTATCGTAGTGCTTCCCGCTTACAAGGCGGCAAAAACGCTTGAACGTACCTTGGCAGATATAGACCGATCAATCGTGGATGACATTCTGCTGGTGGACGATTGCTCCCCTGATGACACTGTAGCCGTCGCCGAAGCACTTGGAATCACAGTGGTCAGGCATTCACGGAACCGCGGTTATGGTGGAAATCAAAAAACCTGCTACAACGAAGCGCTCCGGCGTGGAGCAGACATTGTGGTAATGGTACATCCCGATTATCAATATGCCCCGACTCTCGTCGGCGCACTGGCATCCCTGATCGCATCCGGGGAATACGATGCCGTCCTTGGCTCGCGAATACTTGGAACACCGGGTGCTCGTAAGTCCGGAATGCCCCTCTGGAAATACATCGCGAATCGCATACTCACCCTCATCGAGAACATCATGCTTGGAATAAAGCTGAGTGAATACCACACAGGTTTTCGTGCCTTCTCAGCAGATGTGCTTAGAACCTGCCCTCTAGAGGAAGCAAGCGATGACTTTGTGTTTGATAACCAAATGCTGGCGCAAATTGTCCACTTCAAATATAGAATCGGCGAAGTGTCCGTACCGACTCGCTATTTTGATGAGGCATCTTCGATAAATTTCTCACGAAGCGTCATTTACGGATTTGGTGTGCTGGGGACTGCGACGACATTTGTGCTTGAAAGATTGAAGCTCATCAAGTCCCCTCTCTTCAAAGTCGACGGGAAGAAGCTCCCTGCTGCAACGGAAGGATAACCGTATGGGAAGAACAATTAGGCTGTTGATTGCTGAAGATGAAACGATGACACGGTCGATGCTATCGCGACTGCTGTCCCTCGAGGATGACATCGATGTCGTCGGTGAGGCAGCGACGGGACAGGAAGCGCTTGAACTGGCACGTTCGCGAAAACCGGATGTTGTGCTGACAGACATTGGGATGCCGCATATGGATGGCATTGCCCTCACAGCTGAGCTTCGTCGGGAACTTCCACATATTGGTGTTGTTATTCTGACCATCTACAACGATGACGAACGCGTGTTCAGTGCGATTAAGGCGGGTGCTAAGGGCTATGTTCTGAAAGACTCGCCTCCGGAAGAGACGATGTCCGCGATCCGTTCTGTCTCACGTGGGGAAGCCGTCATACACCCTAGTCTGGTGCTGCGTGTCCTATCGGAATTTGGACGACTTTCAGAACAAAAGCGTACAGACCTTAGTATCTTCCGACAGCTTACAGAACGAGAAATCGAGATTCTAACCGAAATAGGACACGGGCGACGGAATCGAGATATCGCCGAAACACTGTTCATCTCAGAAAAGACAGTTAAAAATCACATCTCCTCAATTTTCGCCAAACTTGAGATTAACTCGCGGGCTGAAGCCGCTTTATTGGCAGCACGACAAGGGCTCGTTTGAGCTGGATTCCAGGTCTACGGCGACATAGTGATAGCTGATGGCTGTGGGGAACCTGGCTGACCATTTCGGAAACACGCGGACAAATTGAGATGTTAACGTTGCTTGGAGAACCCAATTGGCCAAACTCGAAATCAAATCTAGGGCTGAAGCCGCTTTGTTAGCAGCACGACAAGGGCTCGTTTGAGCTGGATTCCGGTCCAGCTTCGACAAAGTCCGTTTCGATGGCTATAGGACACCTGCCTGACCAATTCGTTAGCATGCGGACAACAGAGATACAAACAATGCTTGGACATTCTGATCAAAAGCAGTTTCGATTCGCATTTGTTATGAAGGGATACGACCGCAGAATTCCCACCATATTATTTTTGGATATGTCCGACGATTTCTGCCTTTCTCCGCCGTCTATTAGTCGATAACCATGCATTTGTCCTACGAACATAGACTTGTCGAGCGCTTTCAGCTCGGCGATCACAAGGCGATGGAACTGCTGGTTGATCATTACATCGATGGTCTCTTACGCTTTGTCATGCGCATCGTTGGCTCGCGTGAAGATGCAGAAGACGTTGTACAGGATGCGCTCATCAAGTCCTTTGAACGTGCCTATCAGTTCCGGGGAACACCCGCATCGTTTGGGGCGTGGCTTTACGCGATTGCCCGCAGTACCGCACTGGACCGCAGAAGACAACTTCGCTTTCCGTTTGCGCAAATGACACTGATCGATGACATCGCGACACCTACAAATCCACAATCCAATCTGCACGCACTCCTGTGGTCTGCCTTTGAGCGTCTTTCAGATGATGATCAGGCCGTATTGATTTTGTGTGATGCAGAAGAAATGTCACATGCCGATGTTGGCATTATTTTAGAACGGAGCGCTGCTGCCATCAGCAGCCAGCTCTATCGTGCCCGGCGGCGTTTACGGGACGAAATGGCTCACGTCAAGGAGGTCATCCCATGGATTGCGTGATGATTAGGCAGCTCATCGGACCGATGTCAGATGCTCAGCTGACTCAGGAGTTGGATGATGCCATCACATTGCATTGTCTTTCATGCCCTCAGTGCAGTCAGGAACTACATACGCAAAAAACGATGCGAACCCTAGTACACAATCACTTGATTGATCAGTCTCTGGCCGTCACTGATTCATATCGCAGTCGTTGTATGCGTCGGTTAACGGACCGCTTTCCACATTTTCAAGGAACCAGTGCGGTTTCTTCGAATCACACTCAATATCAATTACCAATCCAGTTGGAGGAATCATAATGCAAGCTGTTAGCCCTAGAAGAGAGCTCTTTGAAGCAGTTCAGACCGTTGGACGTGCCGTCAGTGGACGCACGAGCCTCCCGATTCTGTCACACGTTCTTGCTCGGCCTGTCGGAGATGGTCGTCTGCGGCTAATGGCGACAGACCTAGAAATGTGGCTGGAATGTTCCATTGGGTCCCGAATTTCATTCGGATTTGATGATGGCGAACAGCCAGGTTTTACCTTTCCGGCAAAGCTGTTTACTGAGATGCTCGGCGCATTTGCGGAAAGTGATGTCGTCCTCGACAGACCGGATGTAAAAGCCAAGACATCGGTTCGTTGTGGACGCTCAAACTACGAACTTCTGGGTCTCTCACCCGATGAGTTTCCTGCCCCTCCGGAAGTCGATCACATCGCATCCTTTACAATCGCTGGCGGACTTCTCAAGTCATTGATTAAGGAAGTAAACTTTGCAGTCTCAACCGATGAAACGCGCGTCATTCTTACCGGTGTACTCCTGAAATTCGATGGTTCTGCCATTAAGCTGGTAGCGACGGATACCCACCGCCTCGCAGTTACCGAGGGTCAAGTTGCAAGCGGCGATGGTGCTGGTAATGCAGTCGTTCCAGCCCGCGCCATGAATGAAGTTTTGCGTCTCGCAGGTGATGACGATGCAGTTCAAGTCGTTCTTGCAAATGGACAGGCACGCTTTGAGTTTCGTAAGCGAGCGGATGACAAAGACACGGATGCAGCTACGGTTGCTGGTCTGGATGGCCGCTTCCGGGTCGATACGACAACGATGATCACCCAGCTGATCGATGGTCAATTTCCTAACTACGAGCGTGTGATTCCACAAAACTACGACCGTAAGTTGACCATTGACAGAAGCGACTTCATCGCAAGCGTTAAGCGCGTCGCAATTGTTGCCAAAGAAAACGCCCAGCGGGTTGTCTTGGAAACACAAGGAGACCAGCTGGCCCTAACGGCTGAGAGCGGAACGATTGGTAGCGGCCGGGATGAAATAGAAGTCGCGCGTGAGGGTGCAGACATTGCAATCGCATTCAATGCCAAGTATCTGGCGGATGCACTCAACGCCATCGATGCCGAAGGTGTTGCACTTGAAATGACCGAACCCCTCCGCCCCGGTGTTATACGCCCAGTCGGTGGAAACAGACCCGCTTATCTATGCGTTTTGATGCCGATGCAGGTAATCTAATACATAGTAAAAATTTGCAGATTAATGAATTGGTTAAGGGCATCTCAAGTAGATGCCCTTGGCGTGTGTAAGGTGGACAATATGCGCATTGAGCATTCTTCGCTTGTGTTCCTGATTTTATGCGGTGGCATCGCCGGGTGTTCCGCGCCAGCGAAGCAATCCGATGCTGGTAAGGTCACTCGGGTGAGTGTTCCTGTCCAGGTTGCAAGTGCAAAAAGTGAGACCTTTACAGATGCCGTTTCTGTAAGCGGATCGGTAAAAGCACTCAATGTGTATGAAGTGGCTCCGCGTGTAGGTGGACGTCTGGCGACTGTGACCGTCTCGGATGGACAGACCTTAACCGCCGGCCAGATTGTCGCAACGATTGAAACAAGAGACTTTGAGATTGCACTCGCCGGTGCCATCGCCCTTGAAGCCAGTGCGAAGGCAGCTATTTTGCAGGCGCAAGCTAACGCGAGTGTTGCAAAACTGCGATTGAATCAGGCCAAGCGGTCTCTGGAATCACAAGTGACAAGTGGGGATGTTAGCATCCGCGATGCGGAAGATGCACTCTCCATTGCAAAAGAGCAGCTTGAAGTTGCCCGGAAGCCCCAGCGTACACAGGAAATCATTGCCGCTGAGAGCAGCGTGGCACAGGCGGAAGCGAATCTCGTAAAGGCATCCGCGGACCGTAAACGCTATGAAAGTCTCGTTCGTGAAGGTGCTGCATCGCAATCACAGCTCGATCAAGCGGTAAATGCAGAAGCCGTTGCGAGCGCCGGGCTACGTTCTGCAACCGCACAGCTGGACCTTGTTCGAACGGGCGGTCGTGCAGAATCCATCAAGCAGGCTGAACTCGTCGTGCGACGTGCAGAACAGGCACTCCGCCTTGCAAAAACCAGTTCCATAACATCCAACATCAAAGAGGATGATGTCGCTGCTGCAAAAGCTGCTCTGGAACAAGCAAATGCCTCTCTATCGCAGGCAAAGGCAGCGGCAGCAAATGCCGGATCTGCTGTCGCTCAGGCAAATCAGGCACTGTCCGAATGTACAGTTCGGGCAACGATGTCTGGGCGTGTCGCGAGGCGCATAGCTGAACCTGGACAATCGATCTCGGTTGGCAATCCCATCGTACAAGTTGTTCCAGAAGGAACCATTGTGTTTGAAGCTAGTGTTCCTGAAAGCGATGTTAGTAAATTGCGGACAGGGTCGCAGGCATCCCTTGATATCAGCGGTGTCAGCAGGTCCCTATCAGCAGCTGTGATTGATGTCTCCCCTATCGCAGAACAAAACTCTCGAAATTACAAAGTTCGTCTGAGCATCGCAGGCGATGTCGCAGCGATTCGTTCAGGAATGTACGGGACCGCAAACATCCAGATTCGCAAAATAACCGCGACGGGTATCCAGAAATCTGCCTTGGTCACCAAAACCGATGGATCGACTTATGTGTATGTTGTGGAAAATGAAACGGCGAAGCTAAAGCCAGTAAAGGTACTTTTCCAGAATTCTGACGCATGTGCTGTATCTGGCATCGAACCCAATGAAGTCGTCGTGGTAAATGGCATCGGTAACCTGTCGGATGGCTCTGCAATCCGCATCCCAAAGGGCGAATAACCAATGTCCCTAACGCAACTCAGTATTAAGCGCCCAATTGCGATTTTGATGCTCTTCGCGGTGTTGACAATCCTTGGATTACAGGGCTTGTTCAAGATGCCTGCAGAGCAGGATCCGCGCATCGACTTCCCATTTATTTCTGTCAGTACCGTCTATCCCGGTGCGGGACCAGGTGAAATTGAAACGCTGATTTCGAAACCAATTGAGGATGCGGTTTTCAGTGTCAACGGCATCAAAAATGTAACCAGCGTCTCGCAACAGGGTATTTCCATTGTCGCAATTGAGTTTCAGCTGGGTGTTGACGTTGACACAGCTGCAGCGGATGTACGAGCAAAGGTCGATTCTGTGCGGAGGGCTCTGCCACAGGCGGCATACGTCCCGCTCATTGGAAAATTTGATACTGGCTCAGCTCCAATTATGTTTCTGGCTGTACGTTCAACATCGGGGCGAGATTCACGTGAGATTCGCGACCTTTGCGACAGAACGATCAAAGACCGCCTAAGTCAAGTGGCTGGAGTTGCCGCAGTCAATGTAATCGGTGGAGACAAACGGGAAATTGGGATTCAGCTCAACCGAGGAAAACTTGATGCACTTGGATTGACGGTTTCCGATGTTGTGAGCGCGATTCGTGCACAAAACCTAAATCTTCCCGCTGGTCGCGTTACGGAATCCGTGCGTGACTATGCTGTCCGTGTTGTCGGCGAATTCAAGGATGCCAATGAAATCGCGGAGCTTGAGTTCACTGCACAGCTTCCCAGCGGTCCGAAAAGCATTCGCCTAAAGGATATTGCTGATGTTAGAGACACGGCTCGGGAACGCACTGAAAGTGCATCCCTTGCTAAGCGTGATCAGAGTGGCAAGATTACAGACTCGACCGACACGGTAACCCTGTCGGTACAAAAAATCAGTGGTGGAAATACGGTTGACATTGCACGTGGGATTGAAAAGCAGATCGCAGATGCAAAGGTCCTGCTCCCGGCTGACATCGAAATAACAACTACGAGTAATCAGGCAAAAGAGGTTGAAGAAAACCTTCTGGATGTCCAACACACGCTGCTCATTGGTGCCGTGCTTGCGGTTATGATTGTTTACTTGTTCCTTCATAATCTGCGCGGAACAATGATCGTCGCCATAGCCATCCCAGCGTCTATCGTATCCACCTTCCTTGTCATGCAGGCCCTTGGCTTTACCCTCAACTCGATGACGTTGCTTGGCCTCTCACTTGCGGTAGGCATTCTGGTAGATGACTCCATCGTTGTTCTCGAAAACATCTACAAGTTTCTGGCACTTGGCTACCCACCCGATGAAGCCGCGCTTAAGGGCCGGGGAGAAATCGGTCTTGCTGCACTTACCATCACCCTCGTGGATGTTGTTGTGTTTGTCCCTGTGGCTTTCATGGGTGGCATCGTAGGACAGTTCTTTCGGAGCTTCGGCGTCACCGTCGCCGTTGCAACGCTTTTTTCGCTGCTGGTTTCCTTTACGCTGGCTCCAATGCTTGCGAGTAAGTGGTATCAGCAGGGATTCAGTGATGCACCAACAGGTAAGTTTGCGCGTTCCTTCGATGCATTCTTCCATTCCCTCAGTGCTAAGTATCGCAAGACCCTACATTGGGCGCTCCTTCATCGCGGGACCGTCATTTTCATTGGAAATATGGCCCTGGTCAATATCATTCTCTGGATGGTAACCGCTGGGTCTGGTGGTAAGGCTATTGGAACAGCGATTCCTTTAGTCGCCCTTCAAGTAGTCGGTGGAGCCATTATTTTTGGTGTCAATCGAATGAGAGGCAAACGATCCGGTGAGCCACTGATTGTAGGTTCCGTCGGTGCTGCAGTTACGTTTTTAGTCTGTAGCGTGTCCGGTATTGTAGGTACGCCGCTTGGATTCAGATTTGCCCCAGGAATTGATCAGAGTCTTGTTTCATTGAGTGTTGAACTTCCTGCCGGTTCAAGCCTCGCACGCACGAATCAGGCGCTGCGAAAGATCGAAGAAGCGGTTCGTGATATTCCTGAAATCGACTACATCGAGCTCACTGCAGGTAGCACCTCGACGGGCGGCTTTGAAAGCCAAACCAGCTCGGGTTCGAACTTCGGACAAGTCAGGCTCATTCTTGGCGAACCGATCGGTAACCTCGACCGTTTGCAGTTCTGGAAGGACTCGTCCAACCTACGCCGTAAATCCGATGTCGAAGTCGCTGAGCTCGTTCGCGCACGCACAAAGGACATCGTTGGCGCGGATGTGAAAACGACCGAAGTCTCCGGCTTTGGAGGTACCGCAGCGCCGGTACAGATTATCATCACCGGTCCAGACCTGAGTGAGCTTCTCGAGCGAGCTAGTGCAGTCAAGGATGTCTTAGTAAAAACAGACGGAATCCTTACTCCCGATGTATCGTACAAGCCAAGTAAGCCTGAAGTACGTATCGTACTCGACCGAAGACGGGCTGCGGATTATGGGATGACCGTTCAACAAGTTGCTGGTGTCCTCCGGGATGCCATTGAAGGCAATATTGAATCCAAGCTGCGTATTGATGGCGAGCAATACGATATTCGAATTCAGTATCAGAACCTTAACCGCTCATCGGTGTCTGATGTTGGCAATGTCATCATCGGTTACCGAAGTGGACAGTCAGTCCGTGTCAGGGACATTGCGCGAATCTATGAAGACCGCGGTCCTACGAAGATTGACCGACGTAACCGCCTTCGCCAAGTGACTGTCTCGGCTTACCTGGCGCCAGGTAAGGTCATCGGCAATATGCAGCAAGCGATTGACCCACAGCTTGCAAAAATCAACTTTGGACGGGCGAGTTATACGTGGGGTGGAGAAGCAAATACTATGGCAGAGGAAGGCGTGTTCATGGTGTCAGCACTCCTCCTTGCGATTGGCCTGGTCTACATCCTAATGGCAGCGTTGTTTGACAATTTGCTCTACCCACTAGTCATTATGCTCTCAATCCCACAAGCCCTTGTTGGAGGTCTCCTTGGATTGCTCATTACAGGTAAGCCACTCTCAATTATCGCGATGATTGGTGTGATTATGCTGATGGGACTTGTGACGAAGAATGCCATTTTGTTGGTGGACTATACGAATAACCTGCGACGGGAAGGTAAGGACCGATTTGAGGCCTTGCTCGAGAGTGGACCAGCACGTTTACGTCCAATCCTTATGACATCGCTTGCTCAGATTCTTGGAGCCTGGCCAGTTGCAGCAGCACTCGGACGTGGATCGGAGTTCAGACAACCGCTTGGAATCGTTGTCATGGGTGGCCTGATTCTTTCAGGACTCCTGACACTGTTGGTAATTCCTTGTACATATATACTCTTCGATGACATCAGCCAGTTCTTTTCAAGGAAACGTACGAAGGCCTGATGGAAGGGTTTCTTACACTCCTATCCTGCATCCTGTTCGGCATCGTCCTTTGGGCTGTTATCAAAGATAGGGTTGATACAGTTAAAGAGCTTGATGCCGAACATCGAAGGCGCCAGACTCTTGTCACGTTGCGTCGGCAGTACATTGATGCATCAGATGATGTTCCGGACGCCTGGGATCGATTAGGAGATGCTTTACGGGCAGCAGAGCAGCCCGATGATGCCATCGACGCTTGGCTGAAGGCGGAGGAAACCGCTAAGGCCCGTGGGATGTTTGTCTCGACAGACACAGGTCGGAAAATACGTTTGGCCCAGCTTGATATAGCGCAACGTGAGCGCCCAGGGTCCTTTGGAATGACGCTTCATACGCGCGACCAAATCTGTCGAACCTGCAGCCGTCTCAATCCCGCTCAGGCAGCAGTATGTTCCGAGTGCGGAGCTGCACTGCAAGCATCATCAATTGCCGCTACGACCCGGGGAGCTCACCGTACGGAAATCATCACCGAAATGATTCCAAGGTTGTGGATTTGGGGTGTTCTTCTGCTGGCAATTGGCTTGGCCACATTTTTGCCTATGGAAGTCCGTGGAGTCCTCGGAATTGCGACAATTGCGGTGATTCCATTCTGGTGGTTGAAGAAGTTCGGCGAAGGAACAAACTAAGCCAAGTCGGTCTCAACCTGAAGTCCTACGGAACCAATGATGCTGGCTACACGCTCACACTTATCTCGATTGGAACGAAAGACGATTGCCCGGCCATCGAGATGGACTTTGTATGCAAGAAACTCGGCGACATCTTCAGTACATCCAGTTGCTCGCTGAAGCACTTCAATCACATCATCAAAGGTGTGACAGTCACAGTTGTAGAGGATAACAACCCAATCACCATCACCGGGTAATTTTGATTGAAGTGCCTTTTCGGACACGACATCTGGCATAGCCACAACGCTCGCAATTACATTCAATACAACCATTCTGTCGCGGAGTCTACCACAAGCAGCGACATCGTCGAAGGGTATAATCCACATATCCCGCTGTATAAAAGGAATCACTGAATGCCCATCGTAACGATTGAAGGTGTTGGACCTGTCGAAGCTGAGCTTGGACGAAAACTCGTAAATGTCATTGAGGGTGCCGGTGTCGACATTCTTCACCGCTGTGGAGGGCGTCCAGCCTGTACGACATGTATGGTCAAGGTCAAGTCTGGCAACGTGTCCCCAATGGAAGCGGCTGAAGAAGAAGCTCTCGAAGAACCAGAGCTGATTGAGACTTGCCGTCTATCCTGCCAGATTCGTGTGGAATCTGACTTAACGGTCGAAGTGATTCACACGGTAACGAACTCTGGCAAGGACGGTGCTGGTCCAACCGTTGATGAGTGAATTCGCACTCTAAAGTAGTGAGAGTGGATGGAGTTGAACTCCATCCACTCTTTCTGTTTAAAGCTCGTCGTTCTGGAAGAATTCCAAGACTTCGCCATCGGGTCCTAGGAAGAAACCGACGCGAATTGTCTTGCCGTTAACTTCCACACTCTTCGGCTCAATAGTAATTGGGCATCCAAGTGCTCGAACGACTTCAATATCTGCATCCACATCCGTTGAGCGAAGCGCCAAATGAAAGAACCTTCCTTCAGCCGGTGGGTTCTGCTCTTGGGTGCTCGCAAACAACTCGAGGTAGTTGCCGTCACCAAGGTCAAGCAGTGCAATCCTTCCGCTGCCCTCTCCCCACGAATGCGCTACAGGAAAACCCATCCCTTCCGTGTAAAACGAAAGGCTTTTGTCATAATCCGATGCGCGTAACGCAACATGATGAAATCCGCATCCGCTGAATTTTTGGTTTGTCCCAGCCATTTGCTATCCTCCAGAAAAATCTTCGTTATCTTATCGGCTCTAGCCGGATGACAGTTTTTTGTCGAAGCTCAGGTGTAGAAATTTGCGTATCCAACACCCACGGAATGACCGTGTTCGATGGCCAGTCTGCGCTTACCCTGAGGGTCCGGTCACGGACACGTGTACCACTCGGCTCAAACACGCGCACCTGAAGGGCAAATCTCCCCGTCAGCGCATCTGCTCCATTCACCTTTGCATAACCAAACAACAAGCCACCGTTCCCCCAAACCACATCTGTGAGGCGTATGCGGCGAATATCCTTGGACTCCAACAGCTTCGCTGCAGGATCGTCCTGCCAGGACTGAAGCCATATTCCATCGTTGTTGGTTTGGATCTTTCCACTTAGAACATGTCGTCGGACTTTGATGCCATTGACATCCCCGTAGCGCCAGCCATACGTGGTTGCGGCAAGCCCTCCCCAGACCAATCCCGCAAGTGCTGTTAGGACAACTATCAGTATTAACCGTCGGTTCATACGACATTCCTCACTACAGATACACCGAGCTTACCTACGGTCAGTGGTTCTGTACGTGCCTCATTTCGAAGATGGCAGATGGCAAATGTCCGCTCAGCACCAATGGTGGTTGTGGAACGAATCTGCCCTACAACATTCTCACCGGAATAAACATCACGCTCGTCCGTTTCACCATCAATCTCCAACAAGACAAGTTCGCGGTGCGTACGACCTCTGGCATCAATGCGAGCCGTAACTTCTTGACCAATGTAGCATCCCTTTTTGAACGAAATGGCCCTATCGACGATGCCGCATTCCATCGCAAGAATACGTGCAAAATCGTCGCAACCGGCGGGGATACATGCGGAGAGACGTTCATTTTCAGCTATTGCAAAGGTTGTGGAAACTGCTCCGGCGTGTTCAAGCACGGACGACACATCGCAATCCGCCGACCACAAAACAAAACACGGTCCATTTCTACGGAGCACTGGAAGAGCATACACAGCGACATCCCCTACGTTGATCCGCTGTAAGTTTCCATCGATCGACCGCTCGTATTCAGGGAAGATGTCAGCGATATCTCCCAGGAGCCAATACGATGGGCAATCACCAACAGCATCCTTCAGTGAGCAACGCTCCATAACAAGAAAGTGGTCAAAGGATGCAATCACATCTTGTGGAGCGGCTCCTTCTACATCGATGTAAAGCGCCTCAGATGTGACATGGAGTGTCATCGGAAAGACGATGGAACCTTTGCTGTCTAGGTGAAAGGCGCGCAGTCCCGACTGAGGAATCGGGCCTGTGACATCATTCGTAATCATCCCTTGGATAAACTGAGCGCGATCTCTACCAGTGACTTTAATGATGGATGAAACTTGCCGCCGGACGAACCTAACCTGCACGATTGAACCTGCTTTCCACACGAATGGTCGATGACATTCAGTGTCACAACCAACGCTAAACCCAATGTATCCTCTACGACCGACGCCCCATTAGGCCATCCAGTTTGCTTAGTACAGCATTATCTGCAATCAGCTTTCCCAATGAGTATCTCTCCGCAAGGAGGTTGAGAAAAACGGCAGCTAATGTGTACGTAACGGACAGAGTTATATTACTTGATGCGATGATGACTAGAGCCACAGCACATCCGATTGCGATTGCCCCAGCATCTCCCATCATGACCTTTGCCCGTGCATCCGGGACAATTGTCACTGCAAGTATCATAATTGCCCCGAGAATTAGGGATGTATGGAATATAGGAAGAACGGCAAGCAATGTGAGGATAGCGAAGCCTTGTGAGCGTCCTGGTCGCAGGTCTAGAAGGTTGAAGACATTAGATGACGCAGCAATCATCGTGATGTACAGATAAGACAACCAATTATCAGTGCCATACGTGACAAATGCATACGTGGCTGCCATCACAGGAGACGCAAGCAGTTTTATGAGTCCCGTGGTGACTATTCCCTTTCGCAACGCAGTGAGATGTCCTCGAATGCCACGATATACGCCTGAACCAAAGGTGTCATCCAAGAAACCAATAAGGCAGAATCCCACTATGAGGAGGCAGGCTGCGATTGACGAAGGATGTCCGAACAACATGAGGGTAGCCAACGCTAGAGCTGGAACCAGACCAAAGGTTACAGGGATCGATGTTCCGAAGGCATTCACACGACAAAACCGTGTCGGCCACTGTAATCGAGGCATAACGACGGTAAACAACGCCGCCATGCACAAGAGCAGTACAAGCTTCAGAACTTCAGAACTAGCGGATGCATTCACGGATAATTGCCATTACCAGGTGGATAAGTTGTCTTAGACGATGTAATCGGCCACGGAAGTCATTCTGAGTTACGCGATGATCCATTTGTGTCTGAACTTCGATCAGATGAACCTTTGCTTTCCCCAAGCGAACATTCATCGCCGTTTCAAGGCCAAAGCCGTACGGCAATGGAAAGATCTTCTCAAGCGTGTCTCTGCGCAAAAGACGTTGTCCTGACAGCGGAGCCATCATTCGCCATCCTCCCATGATGTTGGAAGCCGTACGCGCCACGCGTACCGCAAGCCCTAACCCCCCGCCGCGACCGGGAACCACGGGAAACAATGCAACAACACACGCATTCTGGCCGACAGGATACGCATCGATCAGCTTCGTAATCTCACCAGCCGTCGCACCAATATCTGCATCTAACATCAATATGAAGTCACTATTTGATTCGCGAACACCAGCCATCAAAGCTGCAGATTTCCCTTTGTTATGTTGAAGTCTGACCAACTTCACCTGGTGTTTCTCAGCTATCTCCGCTGTTCGATCTGTTGATCCATCATCGACGACTATAACATTGGATATGTTACAGACCCGCGTCAGTCCATCGAGTGTTATCCCGAGATAGGCCTCTTCGTTGTGTGCAGGGATAACGACATCTATTGTCACTGTGTAGATACGCTCCACTTTACAGAGGGCAGTTCATCATCGATGTATTGACCGGTTCCGTACACGGCAGGCTTGGCACCAACGGAGAGCATTGCGGCGGCCAAACCCACGCTTGTCTCGGCGTTCGTTACTACAGGAATCCCAACATCGACACACTGATGGACGAAGGAAGAATCTCCATCATCAGCGGTAACAACTATAACGTCACAGTTGAGTGCCATCAGATCCGCAAATAATGTAATGAGACCTTGAAGTTGATCAGATGAGAACTGACTAACGACCGCAACAGATGGCAGGACAAACAGAAGTATTCGCTTTCCCTGATCTTCCGTGGCATCAAGTTTGAGAGAAATCGCCGGGGGAGTGGCTTCGTTATCATCATCCACCCACTTGCCATCTTTAAGGGAAACGTACCGTGAATCAAACCCTGGTCCAAGTTCGGATACCGTTTGTATCAGTTTCTTGGCATTTGCTTTTTCAACCGAGACAAAGCTAACGGACTTCCCTTTCCACAGATTGACGGCAGCATTGCTAACGACACCCATTAATGCAGTGTCAGATTGACCCCGTCGCTTAATGTCTACTTGGAGATCTTCCATCCGGCGTTCGAGCTGTTGAACCAGCCTTGCCTGCCGGTCGACAACTTTACCCCCAACAACTAACGTCCCCATTACGACGCCAATGCCGAGTGCAAAGAAAATGGATGCCAAGGAAGCAACATGGTAGCGAAATCCGGGATTCATGCGGTGAATGCCTTAATTACAAGTACAAGTGAGCGGGAAAGAATTTGTCCTGCGGGGGTAAGGACTAGAAGTACGGCTACAGGAAACATCGCAGCAAGAACGAGGAAAAGTATCGATGGAACAACAGGCTGATTCATTGACATCAGACTGGAAACACCTTTCGCATCAACGAGACGACTGCCGACCTTAAGGCGCACTAGAAAAGTAGATGACATCCCCCGTCGCCCTTTGTCCAGAAAATCTTCCATATGCGTATGTGTGCCTACCGCAACAATGAGTTTTGCACCGAGTTCATAGGCGAGAAGTAATGCCGCATCTTCACTCGTCCCAGAGACAGGAAAGGTCATATACGACAAGCCAAGATTCTGGCAACGGGCTGCCCCGGGTGCTGTAACGGGCTGTGTCGAGGATGCGTAAGCGTGAACAATCAACTCAGCGCCACAGCGAAGCGCCTTGTCAGAAACGCTATCCATATCGCCAAGTATTACATTTGGCAGCAACCCGATCGTCAACAGCTCATCCGCAGCGCCGTCAACCGCGATGATCAATGGCTTTGCATCCGCGAAAAAGTTGGTGAGGAGTCGCAAATCTTCTCGGTACCGAGTCCCGCGAACAGCGACAACAACAGGCTTATCAAAAAAGTCGGTCTTGACATCCGGAGGGATGACAGGATCAAGCAATAGTGTACGCTCAGTATCTCTCTCGAGATAGGACAGCGTATTGCGTACAAAGGCATCTAGCTCACTATCGAGATTTTCGCGCGCGCGTTCAAGCGTTTCTGAAATGTCATCGGCAGAAAGACTACGGATGCTAAAACTATCCACTCCATTGACTTGAAGAATGGATGGTTCTATCCGTCCCGTAGAACGGTCAGGGATTACATCAAGAAGATTATCATCCGACTCAAAAATCGGAATTCCAGCAGCGAGTAGCACGGACGGACCCTGATTAGGGTATTTTCCGGTCACAAATGGGGCACAGTTGATGATAGCACCTGGTTTAGCCCGACAAAGGCTCTCCGCCGCGACGGAGTCTAGATCTGCGTGGCAGATAACGACTATGTCACCTGCATTGACCGACGGAGCGGTCACCTTAGTTCTATGAGCTATCCGAATAATCGGATCTGATGATGGAGCGCGAACGATACGCATCACCTTCTGCAATAAACCCATTGACCTATTGTATAGCATGCATAACGACGAGAAGTGTCCATAATCCGACGCGCCTCATTCGTCAAGGATCTCGACAAAGGTCATCCTAAGAGACCACACAGAAGAAAGCAGAGTTCCGGGTGAGGAACCTCTAACAGGTTAAAATCCGTGCATCATGTCAAAGAACTAAGCATCGTTCATTGAAAATCAAAGTGGCAAAAAAAAATCCCCCCTCAACGAGGGGGGAATATTGGTACCGACTAGAACTCCATACGAGTTGCACCGCTTGGTCCGGCGTTCGCTGTAGAGCGGAACGGAACACCAAGGAGTGCAAGCAGATGACGGGCATCGGCATCATTTTCAGCTGTAGTAACCATAATGATGTCCATACCACGCATACGGTCCACCTGATCGTATTGAATCTCAGGGAAGACCAGCTGCTCCTTCATACCCATAGCAAAGTTGCCACGACCATCGAAGCTGTTAGGATTCACGCCCTGGAAGTCACGGACGCGTGGGAGAGTGATGTTGACCAAGCGGTCAAGAAATTCCCACATACGTGCACCACGAAGAGTAACCTTACATCCAATCGCAGAGCCTTCACGCAAGCGGAAGTTAGCAACGGATTTCTTTGCACGGCAGACCATTGGCTTCTGACCGGTAATGGCCGTCATATCCTTGATAGCATGGTCCATGAGCTTTGGATCGCCACCGGTTTGTCCGGCCTTTCCAACACCCATGTTCACGACAATTTTCTCAAGCCTTGGGCATTGCATGACGTTGTCATACCCAAACTGCTTCATCATCGCAGGAGCAACCTGCTCAGCGTATACACGCTTCAAACGTGGTTCGTAATTAGACATAATTCCTCGCTATAGACCGAGTATATTCCCGGAGGTACACGCAAAGCGTGCCGGGGGGAGCGCAAGGCCGATCAGATAACCTGACCGCCCTTGACAGCGACACGCACTTTCTTGCCATCGACAATTTGAGTACGTACTCTTGTAGCTTCGCCATTGGCGTTAACCAATGCAACCTTGCTTGCAAGAATTGGGGCTTCGACAACCACCTTGCCACCAGTCGGATTTGGATCCGCAGGGGTAGGCTGAGCCTTCTGATGTTTGGTAACAAAGTTGATTCCTTCAACGAGAATCTTCCCTGTCTTAGGGTAAACACGCGAAATCACGCCAGTCTTACCAGCATCCTTACCAGCGAGAACCTTAACGGTATCGCCGGATTTGACCTTGAGTTTAGCTTCAAACTTGATTGGGGTTCGTGGCATTAGAGCACCTCCGGCGCAAGTGAAACAA
>JACCDI011157880.1_pt1 | contig 32100 bp, 27 predicted proteins | sample 7442791 | NCBI WGS metagenome assembly JACCDI01 (sample SAMN15323434, study PRJNA562643) | freshwater metagenome | isolation source: river surface water | place: USA:Blue River Watershed | collected 2017-08-15
AATGAGTAGCATCTTCTTCAAACAAATAATACGGAGTTAAATCTTGTCCGCCGCCAAACCAACTATTAATGACATCTCCATTGTTGTCGTACATTTCGAAGTAGCGCCAATTAGCGTGTACGGTTGGCACCATCGGATTTTTGGGATGAATGACTAAACTCAATCCGCAGGCAAAAAAATCGGCTTCACCAACATTGAACAACTTTTGCATGGAATCGGGTAATTTACCATGAACGGCCGAAATATTAACGCCGCCTTTTTCAAAAACGGTTCCGTTTTCAATAACGCGTGTTCGTCCGCCGCCGCCTTCGGAACGTTCCCAAATGTCTTCACGGAATTTAGCAACACCATCTACTTCTTCTAATTTAGAAGTGATTTGGTTTTGGAGATTTTGGATATAGGTTAGGAATTTATCTTTCATATGCTGAGTTGCTGAGTTGCTGAGTGTGTTTTCTCAGTCGCTCAGTTACTATTGTTTATACTCTTTCACCGCTTCCACAAAAGCCTTTGCGTGATCAACTGGAATATTGGGTAAAATTCCGTGACCTAAGTTAACGATGTAATTGTCTTTTCCGAATTCGTCGATCATTTCGTGTACCATTTTTTTGATAGTTGGAATGGGTGACAGCAAACGACTTGGGTCAAAATTACCTTGCAATGTGATTCTTCCACCTGATAAATAGCGTGCGTTTCTTGCTGAACACGTCCAATCTACCCCAAGAGCTGATGCCTTTGATTTAGCCATATCATTCAAAGCAAACCAACAGCCTTTTCCGAAGACAATGACTTTAGTTTCATCTGCTAATGCATCAACGATTTGATTGATATAACGCCACGAAAATTCTTGATAATCAGTTGGTGAAAGCATTCCACCCCAAGAATCAAAAATCTGAATGGCGTTGCAACCCGCTTTTACTTTTTCTTTTAGATATAAAATGGTTGTATCAGTAATTTTTTGTAATAAAGTATGAGCCGCTACTGGATTTGAGAAACAAAAACCTTTGGCCGTATCAAAACTTTTGGAACCTTTTCCTTCTACTGCATAACAGAAAATTGTCCAAGGTGAACCTGCAAAACCAATAAGTGGAACCTCATCGTTGAGCATCTCTTTGGTCAATTTTACGGCATCCATTACATAACCTAAAGTTTCTTTTATGTTCGGAACAAAAACCTGATTGACTTGTTCCATGGTGCGAATTGGGTTGGGAATAATCGGACCTAAATTGTCTTTCAATTCCACATGAATGCCCATAGCACGTGGTACCACCAAAATATCTGAAAACAAAATAGCGGCATCGGGTTGCACAATTCGAATCGGTTGAACGGTGATTTCGGCTGCTAATTCGGGTGTTTCACAACGAGTGAAAAAATCGTATTTGTCGCGCAACGCTCTGAATTCAGGTAAGTATCTTCCGGCTTGACGCATCATCCACACAGGCGGACGTTCAACGGTTTCATTGTTTAAAGCGCGAAGAAATAAGTCGTTTTTAATCATTTTTTTACATTTAAAACTAACACTTTGGTTAGGATTGATAATATTCTTGAACTACAGTAAGGAGATCTTCAACCGTTGGATGCGATGCCATTACAATTTTACTGACTCTTTTTTGGATTAATGCCTTGGCAGTTGTTTTGCCAATACAAAAACACACTTCATCTGTTATAGTATTTTTTTTGAGGTAACTTTCAACTCCCGAAGGACTAAAAAACAAGAGTCCGTTTTGTTTGATTTTATTTTTATGTGGAGTCAACACCGTTTTGTACACTTGAATTTCATTAAAATCCACTTTGGCTTTTTTCAGTGTCAAAGGCAAAATATCACGACGGAGATTACCGCTAAAAAAAGTAAAACTCTCATGCGAATGAACGAGAGTTATTGCTTCGGCCAAATCAGCCGCATATTCAGAATACGAAATTACATTGAAGCCATTTTTAGCTAATAATTCTTTAGATTTTTGGCCTACACAAAATACTTTTTTATTTTTTATTTTTTTAAAATCGGGATGATTTATTACGCTTTGAATTCCGTTTTGACTGGTAAATATTAGGTTGTCATTTACGTGATTCAGTTCAAAATCGAGCGCTTCAGTTTCGATGAAATCCGATTGCGTGTAATTGAATCGTGCTTCCACCAAAATTCGCTTTTGAGCTGGCAAAAGTTTTTTTGTAGATAATATTTTGATTCTGTGCGGCATTATTTTTTCAAAGATTTTTTAATTTTCTCCATCAATTCGACACCACCATTCTTTAAAATTTCTTGAGCAGAATTAAATCCTAATTTTTTCCATTCAGACAAATCAACTACAGTATTGATTTCTAATTTTTCTTTACCATCTACAGACAACAAAACTCCTTTGAAATCAATAGTATCTACTTTTTCGTTGTAATGTGCAATGGCGCCAATTGGAGCAGTACATCCGCCTTCTAAAGTGCGTAAAAATTGCCGCTCAATATAGGTGCAAATTTCAGTTTCAATGTGATTGAGTTGCGACAAAGCATCCAAAGTATATTCATCATTTGCCATCGCAACTACTACCATTGCACCTTGAGCTGGCGCGGGAATCATCCAATCTAAATTAATGAAATTTTGAGGTTTGAGATTGATTCGTTCCAAACCTGCCGCGGCAAAAACGGCTCCATTCCAATCGTTATCGTTGAGCTTTTGCATTCGCGTATTGACGTTTCCGCGCAAATCAACAACATTATGTTGCGGAAATTTATTCCACCATTGCGCTTGACGACGCAAACTTCCTGTTGCAATTGTAGCTTCGGTTTCCAAAAAATCTAAATTACCTTTGTACACTAAAATATCCAACACATTGGCTCGTTCCAAAACAGCAGCTTGTACTATTCCGATGGGTAAAGCTGTGGGTACATCTTTCATTGAGTGAACGGCAATATCTACTTGACCGTTAATCATAGCAATGTCTAAGGTTTTAGTAAAAATACCTGTGATACCCAATTCGTAAAGTGGTTTATCTAAAATAATATCACCTTGCGATTTTACAGCAACAATTTCAGTAGTAAATCCTAAATCTTTGAGTTGTTTTTGAACGGTGTGTGCTTGCCATAATGCGAGTTCACTATCACGAGTTCCAATACGTATTGTTTTTTTAACCATTTTAATTTTTTTAAACCATTGAGAAATTAAGTTTCATTTAGCTTTAATCATCAAGTCTTGAAAAAAATTCATTTACAAATGGTTTTAATGATTTAGTAATGTTTGTTGAATAAAAATTTATCAGCAAACCCTGAGGTTTTTCTAATAATTTCATATATGTTAATAGTTGGGCTTCGTGAATTGGCAGTATTTTTTCAACAGTTTTTAATTCAATAATTACTGCATCATTGACTAATAAATCTATTCTTAAAGTTGATTCAAGTACTAAATCATCATATTCAATTTTAATGTTTAATTGTTGTTTAACCTCAAATCCGTTTCTTTCTAATTCAAATTTCAAACATTGTTCATAAACACTTTCAAGTAATCCTGGTCCAAGTTTTTTATGAACCTTAATTGCTAACCCAGTGATGTCGTAGGATAGTTTTGTTATCTCTCTTTTTGTCATGTTTGTACGTTTTCTTAATGAATCTTAACTTCTTAATGTTAAAAACAAACTAAAAAAACGTTTTTTCTTGTTCTAACTGAAACACTTTTTCAATCCATTCGATGCCTTCTTCCATTGATTCACCATCTTTTAAGTGATTCACGAAATGATTGGTAATTTTTTGAATGATTCGATTGCTGATTAACTCGGCTTGCTCTTCGTCAAAATTGGATAATTTTTTGCGTTGAAAGTTCAATTCTCCTTCTTTAATGGAGTTCAACTTCTCTTTTAGAGCTTGTATAGTAGGTGCAAATTTTCTGTTTTTTGCCCAAGCTGTAAATTCTTCTTGAATTTCATGAATAATAGCTTCGGCGTGCGGAATGTATAATTTTCTATTTTCCAGAGTTTCATCTGTGATTTGAGACAAATGATCCAAATGAATCAAAGTAACACCTTCTACATCACGTACGTTTTCATTTACATTTCTCGGAATGGATAAATCCAAAATCAAAAGTGGTTTTTTGAGATTTAAAATGGTTTTGTCCACTGTTGGGTTTTGCGCTCCAGTTGCCACTACTACTACATCTGCTTTTTGCAATTCGAGTTGTAAATCGGCATAATCTTTTACAACTAAATCCAATTTTTGAGCCAATCGTTCAGCCTTATCTTTGGTTCGGTTGATTAAAGTAATTTGCTCGTGTTTGGTATGTTTTACTAAATTCTCACAGGTATTTCTACCGATTTTACCTGTTCCAAAAAGTAAAATATTTTTATTGGCAATATCTTCAATGTTTTTGATGATGTACTGAACTGATGCAAATGAAACCGATGTGGCTCCAGAGGAAATTTCGGTTTCGGTTTTGATTCTTTTACTCGCTTGAATGACCGAATTCACCAAACGTTCCATATACGAATTCACCAAACCATTCGATTTACTCTCGTTAAAAGCGATTTTTAGTTGGCTGATGATTTCAAAATCGCCCAAAATCTGACTGTCCAAACCTGTTCCTACTCGAAACATGTGATGAATGGCATCTTGGTTTTTATAAATGTAAGCTACTTCTTGGAATTCTTCTACAGTACCTTGACTATTAGCACATAACAACTTAATTAACTGATACGGATGTTGAGCAAAACCGTAAATTTCAGTTCGATTACAAGTAGAAGTAACGATTAACGATTCGATTCCTTCCGCTTCGGCTTGTATCAGTAATGTGGCTTTGGCTTGTGTGTCTAAACTGAATTTCCCTCTGATGGTTGCATCGGCTTTTTTGTAGCTAAGGCCTAATGCATAAAAAGAAGTGTGTTTCGGCATATTAAAGTTTTCCATATTTGCTCTTTCCTAAAAAGTTCAACAAAATTATCATTAACTCATATATAAAAACAACGCTAGAAGTACTTTTTGTGTCGCTACGCGATTTTTTACATCGAATTTGACTTTATAGCGTTATTTGTTATAAATTTGTAGTAAAATCAGGTGTTTAGAACATCCTTATATAGATTGATTCTAAATAAAAGTTTTTAATTGTCTACAGCTTATATACGAAAAAATGTCGCTATGGGTTCTAAAGAAGAGATAAAAATTGAAAATGATTTTATTTTAATTCGTTTTCAAAACGATGGAAACGAAAATTTTCACGTGAAACGTCAAGTAAGTCAAGGACTTATACAATTTCACTTTGGCATTAAAGGCAAAGCAAAATTTGTCTTCAACGAAGGAAGTTATGCTTTGGATTTACGTGAAGAAAAGGCTTTGCTATTCTATAATCCGCAAAAAGAATTGCCGATGGATTTGGAATTGGCTCCAAATACTTGGGTGATTTCGGTGTTGATATCGATTCAAAAATTTCACGGATTGTTTTCTAATGAATCCGAACACATTCCGTTTCTGAGTGAGGAAAATAAAGACCGCAAATACTACAAAGAGTCGGATATTAGTCCGTCAATGGCCATTGTATTGAGTCAATTGTTTCATTACAATTTGAATCCATCCATCAAGAATTTATATTATAAGGGAAAAGGCTACGAATTGTTGAGTTTGTATTTCAATCGATCGGAAGACCCAAATGCCGAACAATGTCCGTTTTTAATTGACGAAGACAACGTCATGAAAATCAAAAAAGCCAAAGAAATCATCATTGCCAATATGGCTGAACCACCAGGATTAGAGGAATTGGCAGAGCAAGTAGGTTTGAGTTTGAAAAAACTAAAAATGGGTTTCAAGCAAATTTACGGCGATACGGTCTACGGTTTCTTATTTGATTATAAAATGGATTACGCGCGTCAGTTACTTGACAGTGGTTCGTATAACGTAAACGAAGTTGGTCTCAAAATTGGTTACAGTACCGGAAGTCATTTTATTGCTGCATTCAAAAAGAAATTTGCTACAACACCCAAAAAATACTTAATGTCAATAAACCCAAATACGTAATCCTATTTATTTCGTATATCCAACAATAACTAAAAAATTGTTAAGTCAATTTTCAAAAAAATAAGTTTAATTACTTTTACCAACTCAACCCTCGAAGGGTTTGAAACCCTTCGAGGGTTAAATAAAAAAACAAAAAAAATGAAAGGAGTATTACTCGTAAATTTAGGTTCGCCTGAAAGTCCAACACCCAAAGACGTAAAACCGTATTTAGATGAATTTTTAATGGATAAATACGTTATTGACGTTCCATTTTTATTAAGAGCATTATTAGTACGAGGAATTATTCTGCAAACACGTCCGAAAAAATCGGCTCATGCGTACGCACAAATTTGGACGAATGAAGGTTCGCCACTGATTGTCATTTCTAAAAAAATGCACAAAAAAGTAGCCGGACGAGTGGATATTCCGGTTGCTTTGGCGATGCGTTACGGTTCAATGACCATTCAAAAAGGATTGCAAGAGTTGAAAGACAAAGGCGTAACCGACGTGATGCTTTTGGCACTATATCCACAATATGCTATGGCTTCAACCACAACCATTTGGGCGTTGGCTGATGAATTGCAACAAAAGCATTTCCCAGAAATGACCATTACTAAAGTTCCGGCTTTTTACAACAAACCCGACTTCATCAAAGCCTTAGCCCATTCGATTAAAAAGCACTTAGAAGGATTTGAATACGACCATTTATTGTTTTCCTACCACGGAATTCCGAAACGCCATATTCGTAAAACTGACGTAACTAAATCACATTGTACCATCGACGGAAAATGCTGTGTTACGGCTTCACCAGCTCACGAGTTTTGTTACCGTCATCAATGTTACGAAACCACACGTCAAGTTGTTGAATTACTCGGAATACCCGAAGGAAAATACAGTCAAACGTTTCAATCGCGATTGGCTGGTGATAAATGGCTTACTCCTTACACTGATGTTGAAATCAATAAAATGCCCGAAAAAGGAATTAAAAAATTAGCCGTCGTAACGCCAGCTTTCGTTTCAGATTGTTTGGAAACTTTAGAAGAAATTGCCATGCGCGCCAACGAAGAATTCAAAGAAAATGGTGGCGAAGAATTTTTTGCCGTTCCGTGTTTGAACGATGAAGACGAATGGTGCGGTGTTGTGGCGAATTGGATTAACGACTGGAAAAAAGAATAAAGAAAATAGAGCATAGAAAATAGATTTTGAATGGAATACTACAACTACATCAAATCACTTCATCTCATCTTTGTCATCACTTGGTTTGCCGGCTTATTTTATATTGTGCGATTATTTGTCTACCAAATTGAAGCCAACGAAAAAACATCGCCTGAAAGGGAAATTCTGCTCCAACAATACAAAATAATGACCTATCGTTTGTGGTTCATCATTGCGTGGCCAAGCGCAGTTTTAGCTACACTTTTTGCGATTTGGTTGTTAATTTTAATGCCAACTTGGTTACAAATGCCGTGGATGCATGTGAAACTCGGTTTTGTTTTGGCGTTGTTTTTGTACCACTTTAAATGCCATCAAATCTATTCGCAATTGCAAAACGACCATTTCAAATACACTTCCAATTTTATGCGCTTGTGGAATGAAGGTGCGACCATTATATTGTTTGCAGTTGTTTTTTTAGTAATTTTAAAAAATGAATTCAATTGGATTTACGGTGTTGTCGGAATTGTCTTATTTTCCATTTTGATAATGCTCGGATTTAAATTTTACAAACGAATTAGAGAAAAGAAGTGATTGGTAATTAGTGAAGAGTAAATAGCCATTCACTAGTCACTCGTTACTAAAAACTAGTCGCCATCATAATGATTAACTTCAAAATAAATCGCCTTTCCCTTCGAACGAGAATTTTCTTGTCGATGATTGTTTTGATATTAGTGGCTTCGATTTTGATGGCTTCCATTTCGATTATTCAGTTCAAAAACGAAGCGCGTGGTTACCATCAAGAACGTTTGGAGCGCAAAGAAACGGCCATTAAAGAACACATTAATTACGTACTCTCTAACACCACTTATCCATTAACTGAAAACAATTTACCGTTAATTTTTAAAGACGAAATTCACGAACTGGCCGACATCCACAACCTCAACCTCAACATCTACAACTTAAAAGGAAAATTACTTATTTCTTCTAAAGCATCCTTTTCGGTAGACAGTGTTTCGCCACCCATTCCGAATTACATTTTAAAACTTGTCCAATCCTCAATTGAAAAAAGGTATGTGGATGTGAAAAGTGTGGATGGAATCAAAAATCGTTCGTCTTTCAGTCAGATTAAAGACGACAAATTCAAACCGTTGGGAATTCTGAATTTACCTTATGTAGATGACGATGATTATTACGAAGAAGAACTTCGCGCGTTTTTAATTCGCCTCAGTCAAGTATATTCATTCATGTTGATTGTTGCCTTTGCTTTGGCGTATTTCTTAGCGAGTTACATCACCAAATCACTGAAAACCATTTCGGATAAAATCAACGAAACAAGTTTGAATCAGAAGAACGAAAAAATAGTTATCGAAGCCAACAGTCGAGAAATTAATTCGCTCATTACAGCCTACAACGCAATGGTGGACAAATTAGAGGAAAGCGCCACCATGTTGGCACAAAGCGAACGCGAACAAGCATGGCGTGAAATGGCGAAACAAGTGGCACACGAGATTAAAAATCCATTAACACCAATGCGATTGACCGTTCAAAGTTTCCAGCGAAAATTTGATGCCGAAGATCCAAATCTGAAACAAAAACTAGACGATTACACCAAAACACTGATTCAGCAAATTGACACAATGAGTTCGGTTGCTTCGGCGTTTTCAAACTTTGCATCGATGCCAGCGCAACAAAATGAAAGTTTGAATGTGGTCGATGTGGTCGAATTGGCTTTGGATATTTTCAACGAAGATTTCATCCAATTTGAAAGTAATAAAGAAGAAATTATTGCCAAATTGGATCGGACGCAACTGATTCGAATCATCACTAATTTAGTTAAAAATGCCATTCAATCGATACCTGAAGAGCAAGAATTTAAACGTGTTTTGGTATCAGTCAATGAAGAAGACGACCATGTTTTGATTCAGGTGGAAGACAATGGAACAGGTATTGAATTTGAAAATAGAGATCACGTTTTTGAACCAAAATTCACTACCAAAACAAGCGGAATGGGATTAGGTCTCGGAATTATCAAAAATATTATTGAAAATTACAAAGGAACTATTACATTTGAAACTGAACTCGGAAAAGGAACTACATTCACCGTTTCGATTCCGCTAATTGAAAAATAATTTAGATACTGATTTTTACAAATTAATTTTTTTGATAGTAGAAATTTAAGTCAAAATAACTAAAGTAAAATTAAAAACAGAACCTATTGACTACATACTTAACTAAATCAAAATTTGTGAAATTAAAAACAACTTTTGCTTTGTGTAAATTTGTGCAATTCGTGTAAAAAATAATAACCCATGAGCTTCGAAAACATCATCGTAACTACTGAAAACGGAATCGGACAAATCACTATCAACCGTCCATCAAAATTAAACGCTTTGAACGTGGCAACCATTCAAGAATTGCATAATGCTTTTGAACAATTGGATGCCAACGCTGAAACTAGAGCAATCATCATTACTGGCGAAGGCGAAAAAGCATTTGTTGCTGGTGCCGATATTTCTGAATTTGCTCATTTTTCGGTTGAAGAAGGTGCGCAATTGGCACAACAAGGTCAAGAATTATTATTTGACTTTGTTGAAAATTTACGCACTCCTGTAATTGCTGCAGTAAATGGATTTGCTTTGGGTGGTGGATTGGAATTGGCAATGTCGTGTCATTTTAGAGTTGCTTCTGACAATGCCAAAATGGGATTGCCTGAAGTTTCGTTAGGTGTAATTCCGGGTTACGGCGGAACACAGCGTTTGCCTCAATTAGTAGGAAAAGGAAGAGCAATGGAACTGATTATGACGGCCGGAATGATCGATGCTGAAACCGCAAAATCATACGGATTAGTGAATCATGTAGTGCCACAAGCCGAACTTTTGGAATTCACTAAAGGAATTGCTGCTAAAATTTTACGCAATTCTCCAACTGCAATTAGTCAGGCTATAAAAGCGGTAAATGCGAATTTTAAAGATGGAGTGGACGGATTCAAAACTGAAATTAAATCGTTTGGAAAATGCTTTGGCACCGAAGATTTTAAAGAAGGCACAACAGCATTTTTAGAAAAAAGAAAAGCCAATTTCACTGGGAAATAATCACCTACCAAAACCGAATTCTGATTACTGAACACTACATTTCGCCATCCCATTCAGCATAAAACTGAGCCAAAAAATGTTCCATAAACTGATGGCGTTGTTCGGCAAGTTTTTTACCTGTTGGAGTGTTCATTTTATCTTTTAACAAAAGTAATTTTTCGTAAAAATGATTGAGTGTTGGCGATTCACTATTCTTGTATTCTTCCTTACTCATATTTAATTTTGGAGCAATTTCAGGATTGTACAACTGACGGTTTTTAAATCCGCCGTAATTAAATGCTCTTGCAATTCCGATGGCGCCTAAAGCATCCAATCGATCGGCATCTTGTACAATTTCGAGTTCTTTGGACGTAAATTTCTTCTCAAAATTGCCGCCTTTGAACGATATATTTTCGATGATATTAACCACATGAGTAATGATTTCTTCTGAAGCCTTTTGTGATTCCAAAAACTCGCGTGCCACTTTTGGACCAACCGTTTCGTCGCCATCATTGAACTTACTATCGGCTATGTCGTGGAGTAATGCTCCCAATTTAACAATAGTCAAATCACAGTTTTCGTCTGAAGCAATTAACAAGGCATTTTTATACACGCGTTCGATGTGAAACCAATCGTGACCTGCTTCTGCGTTTTGGAGTTTTTCTTTAACGAATACTATGGTGTTGTCTATTAATGACATACTATTGAAGTTAAAAAAATCCTCTCATTTTCAGAAAGGATTTAAATCTATATTCTATTTTCTTTATTCTATTATCTTGCTAATGCTGGTTCAACCCATTTGAAAATTTTCGTTTCATCGGATAAAACTAATCGTTCCGAAATTTTTGCCATTCGGGCTGGTAATTTCATCAAATAATCGCGTGCTTTTTCGGCTTCATCGGTAAGATTGGTGATTTTAGAAATTTCCCATTTATCAATCAATTTTTGCATAATGTCAACATAATCATTGGCCGTGTACACTCCGATTTTTTGAGCTGAGTTTGAAAACTCTTCAAAAGCGGTACTTATTCTTTGTCCGGATTCTCTTAAAAAATGTGCTGGCATAGTGATTTTTTGTTTCATCATGTATTGAAACGCCAACATCATTTCGCTTGGATCCACTTTGAAAATCTGATTTACAAATTCGCTGTACGCATGATGGTGACGCATTTCATCGCCTGCAATTAATTTACACAATTTTGACAATTTCTTGTCGCCAAAATCTTTAGCAATTTGCGATACTCGATTGTGTGAAACGTAGGTTGCCAATTCTTGAAAACTCGTGTATACAAAGTTTTTATACGGATCTTTTCCCGTTCCGATATCAAAACCATCGTTAATCAAATGGTGAGTAGTCATTTCTACTTCGCGCATGTTCACTCTTCCTGACAAATACAAATATTTGTTGAGCAAATCACCGTGACGGTTTTCTTCGCCTGTCCATTGGCGCACCCATTTTGACCATCCGTTTCTTCCTTCATTATCCACTCCTTCTACTTCCATCAACCACGATTCGTAAGTTGGAAGCGCTTCTTCAGTAATGGTGTCACCTACTAAAACTACCCAGAAATCATAGGGCAAATCTTTAGCTATTTCACGTAATTCTTTTACCTCTTCAATGAAGTTCTCACTTTCAGAATTAGGTAATAAGTCGCTGGGTTGCCATATTTTTTCTACTGGAATTAAAAATTGATCAACAAAACTGTCGACGTTTTTTTCTAGAAATTGCATGACTTCCAGACGGATGTTTTTTAAAGACATTATAATTATATTTTATTTTTATTAGTATTTAATTGAATTCACAACTGCCGATTCTGTTTTTTGAATCAATTCTTCAAAAGGATAATCCTTTACAGGAATGGCTTCGTGGATAATGAACTCCATTTTAGTTCCCAATCCCATAGGGAAAGCACCAAATTTGACCATTTTCCAAGAATTGTTGATGGTAATCGGAACCACAACTGCCGAAGGTGCAAACTTGCACAGAATTTTCAATCCGCTTTGAGCAAATTCTTTGGGTTTACCTGTTTTGCTTCGCGTTCCTTCAGGAAAAATGACCGCGCTTCTTTTGTGTTTTTCGATGTATTCGGCCAACCCTTTGATGACCGGAATGGCTTGTTTTGGGTCTTTTCTATCAATAAGAACGGAACCACCATGGCGTAAATTGTACGAAACACTCGGAATTCCTTTTCCTAATTCTTTTTTGCTGACAAATTTGGCGTGGTGTTTTCGCAAATACCAAATGATTCCGATGATGTCAAACAAACTTTGGTGATTGGCCACAAATATTACAGGAACATTTTCGGGTATAGTTTCTTTATTTTTGAATGAATAAGTAGTTCCAAGAATATTAGTGCATCGAACCAAAAATAAGTTTAGATAATCAACACTGACTTTGTGTGCTTGATAGCCAAATAGATTGAAACAAATCCATTGAATCGGATGAAAAATCACGAGTGAAAGTCCGAAACACAAATAATACACTACCGAAATTGGATAGGAAATTATCTTTTCCATGAATTTTAAAAAATTGATGGTAAAAGTACGGAATAAAATTGGGTTTTACTCTTAATTAAAACTCAAACTTCAACTGAACAACCACTGTTTTTTTGACTTCGGTATTGAGGTTGTTGAGTGAAATTCCGAGTAATCGAACGGAGTCTTTCAATCGTTCTTGGTACAATAATTCTTTGGCTGTTTCAAAAAGTAAGCCTTTATCGGAAATAAAATAAGGCAAGGTTTTGCTTCGGGTTTGTTGGGTAAAATCGGAGTATTTGATTTTTAAGGTGACGGTTTTACCTGAAATGGAATAGCGTTTGAGTCGTTTTTCGAGTTCTTGAGCAATGCGCTCGAGTTTTTTTTCCATGAAAATCTCTGAGGTTAAATTTTCATTGAACGTATGTTCGGCCGCTACTGATTTAGTCGTTCGATTGGGTTTGACTTCACTGTTGTGAATGCCACGCACGATGTAATAGTAAAATCCGCCGCTTTTACCAAAATGTTCTTCGAGGTATTCTTTGGTTTTTGATTTTAGATCTTTACCCGTAAAAATGCCCAATTGGTACATTCGCTCTCGCGTTACTTTACCAATTCCGTAAAACTTTTTAACATCAAGGTTTTCTAAAAAAGCCTCTACTTCATCAGGATTTACCGTTTTTTGTCCGTTGGGTTTGTTGTAATCGCTCGCCACTTTGGCTACAAATTTATTGATGGAAATTCCGGCCGAAGCTGTGAGTCCGACTTCTTCAAAAATACGTTGCCGAATTTCTTGAGCGATTAATGTAGCACTCGGATTTCCTTTTTTGTTTTGAGTGACGTCGAGATAGGCTTCATCGAGTGAAAGCGGTTCGACCAAATCGGTATAATCGTGGAAAATTTTGCGGATTTTTTTGGAGATTTCTTTGTAACGATCAAAACGCGGACGCACAAAAATCAAATCGGGACACAGCTTTTTGGCTTGAACTCCACTTAGCGCACTTCTGACCCCAAATTTTCTGGCTTCGTAACTGGCGGCAGAAACGACTCCGCGCACTTCACTTCCGCCAACGGCAATCGGTTTCCCTTTGAGTTCGGGATGATCCATTTGCTCAACCGAAGCGTAGAAAGCGTCCATATCTACATGGATTATTTTACGAAGTTTGATTTCTGGTTGCATCTTTAATTATTCTTCACTGGAAATAAAAAAGCAATTGGTTTGGATTTAAAGTACGACCAAATGGATTGAACAAGTAATTTAACCTCTGAAATGGGAATGTCTCTTGATCGAAAAGCCAAACCTAACGACAATGAAAAACTGACTATAAAATTAACAAAACCTATGATTCCGATGCCTAAAATTGACCAAAATAATGTCCAACCATCCACCACAAAATTATTCCCGTATAAGCCCAAAGCAAAATTTCCGCTGGCAAAAGTGATGTGTCGGATATCTAAATTTAAGCCAAGGAAAACACCAACAGAAGCAGTACTTCCTAAAAAAACTCCAAACCAACCATTGGAAACCACTCCAGCCCAATTTTTTTCAAACCAACTCGCTATTCGGGTTGTTTTTTCTCTTCCAAAACTGAGTTTCAGTAAAGGATGTTCTTGAATTCGGTAGTACAATTTATTGTGTTTACTTTTATTGGAAACATTCCCAGAAATGATTCCGGAAAGAAAGAGAAAAACTCCAGCGATTGCCGCATGAAAAATAGAAGCCGACTGGATCGGATTCAAATCAGTGATTAATTTTGCTGCTTTTTGAGTTGCAATATTGGTGTCAAATCCTTTATCGATCAGCCAAATGATTAATAATGCAACTGGAAAAGCAATCATTACATTTCCCACAAAGGCAATGAATTGAGAGCGAAAAAGTCGGGCAAAAAGTTCGGCAAACGATTGGTGTTTTTTGTCGCTTTTGGTTATCTTTTTCATCCCTACTTCAAGAGCGGAAATTAAGGCTGCAGCAGTCATTGCGGGCTGCTTGGTGGCCAAAGTAAAACCCATCAAATAAATAGCAATAAAACCCAAAGAATAATTCAAACTGTATAGAAAGGCATGACCAAAGTCGCTCGTTTCTACTTTAGACAAGAGCAATTTAAAAATACATAAAAACCCAACAATTATTCCACCGCCAACAGAAGCCTTTAGCATCGAATAGTATTCACTTGATGATTCTGTAATATAATGTTCACCTGTTTTGGCAGTATGTTGAGTTATCTCGTAGGAAATGAGTTGTGTGCTGTCTGAAATGAGTTGTCTGATATTATTTTTAAGGCAATTGTATTTAATCAGCAGTAAAGCAAGTTGAATGGAATTGGATTTTTCATCTGGAGTTGAATTGACGGTCAGCAATGGAAAAAGAATTTTCAAACGGTGCAATTGTTGTCGGATTCTGAGTAAACTTTGGTTGACTTGCATTGAAATTCCGAATCTTGAGCTGTTACCAAACGCTTTATCAACGTATTCGTTGCATTGTTTATGTAGGATGATGAGTTGCTTGTAATGCTCGTCATCGGAAGTAATAAAATGAGAACTTCCTTTTCTGATGTAGTCGATGATGTACAACAATTCTTTTTCGAGAGCAACAAACGGACTTTCTAAATTCTCGTATTCGGGTGTCATCATCAAAACTTCCGAATCCATGGCGCGACCACTCATTCGTTGCGACAATAATCCCATTGAATTCATCATTTCAGAAAGTGGTGTTTTGTCTTCTACTGATGAATAAATACTTGAAAAACGAAGCAATTCAAACAAAGACTTGAGTTCGTCCATCGGAATTTTTGAAATCCAAAGAGCATCCGAACTTTTGTAAAAAATCTGGTTCAAAACAAATTCGAGCGTATCTTTTTCGGGTTGAAAAGGAATAATCTTCGACATGATTCTTTTTTTAACCTCAGAAAAGAAATCGGCATTTTGTAAAATTCCTGCATCCGAAAGCAATCGAGAGAACTTTCTTTTGTGGAGTAATGACAAAAGACTCGATTTAAAATAATCGCAATGGCTTGGGTTTTCTTTCAAAAATGTGATTAAATTTGAAAGAGAAACAACCGTTTGTTTTTCGGGTTTTTGAGGTCGATACAACCGAACAAGATCAGCCAAAAAATACCATTCATTGTCGGGTTTTTGGTTTTGATGAGTTGAATATACTTCAAATAATTGTTCTAATGAAAGTAGGGTTTTGTGAGTTCGGCGTAAATTCATAGTAAAACTGTAATAAAGGTAAAGTTACGATTTATGCATTGCTTTTTGTAATAATAAAATATTAAAAAAATAATAGAATGATAGAAATAGAGCGTAAATTTTTGGTTGCATCGAACGATTTTATCGAAGAATCGGAAACCCAATTTGAAATTGCACAAGGCTATTTGAGTTCGAATCCAGAGCGAACAGTGCGCGTTCGTGTCAAAGGCGACAAAGGTTTTTTGACGATTAAAGGAAAATCGAGTGAAAGTGGTGCATCACGGTTTGAATGGGAAAAAGAAATTGCTGTGGGTGAAGCCAAACAATTGCTTTTATTGTGCGAAAATGGAGTAATTGAAAAAACGCGCTATCACGTAAAAAAAGGAAATCATTTGTTTGAAGTAGATGTTTTTTATGGGGAAAATGAAGGTTTAGTGATGGCCGAAATTGAACTTTCAGACGAAAATGAAGCCTTTGAAAAACCCGATTGGTTGGGAGAAGAAGTGACCCATGATGAACGGTATTACAATGCCTATTTGAGCAATCGTCCGTTTACGACCTGGTGATTATTCTTCGATGATTTCGATGGTTACTTTTTGGATTCCAGAACCTTTGTTGGTCGCAATCATCATGAAGGCTTTTTTAGACAAATCGATTTCTCTTCCTTTTACAAATGGTCCACGATCGTTTACAGTTACTACGACTGATTTTTTGTTAGTTGGATTGGTAACTTTTAATTTGGTTCCGAATGGAAATTTTTTGTGAGCAGCAGTGAGTTTATTGTGATCGTATTTGGCTCCGCTTGCGGTTTTTCGATTGTTGAATTTATCGGCATAATACGATGCAACAGCATTTTCTTTGTGCAGTTTGAGCTTGAGTTTGGGTTCTACTAAACTATCAATAATATCGTCGGCTGTAGTAACCTCTAGTATTTTAGTGTTGGTTGCTTTTTTTAAGGAATCTGCTTTGGGTTTTTGAGCCAAAACCGTGTTCATCACCAACAATGCAATAATGATGATTGAAAAAAACGATGCAATTAAACTATTATTTTTCTTCATAAAATAGTATTTAAGGGATAAAAAAAGTCCTTTTCAGGACCTTATACCGTTTGTGCTTAGAATGTTTTACCTAAATTATTCTTCAAAATAAAAAATTTTATTTGGGACTAAATCCTAAACTCGAAAAGTACTTATCAAATACTGAACCAAGCTTTCCAAGGTATTCTAACCAATATTAAAACCAGTCCTAACATATAGAATACAAAGAGCGATTTGAATTTTAAATCACTGGCTACTGCTTTTTTGTGACGTGACCAACCGATTGTAATAAGAACAATAGCTAAAATATTTACTATTGGGTGTTCTAATGCTGTAAGTCTCATTTCAGCATCTTCCATATAACCTAGAGCGTCCAATCCTTTTGGAGACGTAAAGTACAAAATAAATCCTATTACCAATTGTAGGTGAGTTCCAATGAGTGCAAAAAGTCCTATTTTTTTATCTTTTGCTGAAAATTCTCTTTTAGAAAACCAACCTGAAAACGAATTAAAAACTGCTATAACTAAAAGTAAAAGAGCTAAATACGCCCAACCTGAGTGAAATTTTTGGATGAAATGGTACATGAATTAACTTGTTTGATTGAAACAAATATAATAAAAAAGAACTAAAAAACCCTCACTCGAAAACGAATGAGGGTTTTGGAAATTAATTTTAAACTAAACTTTTATTTAGAAATTGTAGGTGATTCCGAAATTCCATGTTCTACCAAAACCAAACCATACTCGATTAGCATCAGCTATTCCGTTGTAAGTTCTTCCTAATTGATCATATGTTTGTCCACCTGAAGCAATATCGTCAGCAAAAATATTCGTCTGAGATTCTAAAATATAAAACTCATCAAAAAGATTGTCTACGTTAAGTGTAAAATTAACCGAATCTTTTTTGTCTTTACCAACAAACAATCTATAATTTAATCCAGCGTCAAACAAGAAATAAGAAGGTAATTGTAAAGTTCCTTTATTATTTTCAGAACTGAAGTTTGCTGGATTGATGTCGGCATATAATTTATCAAAATAATTTCCATTGATGTTGAAATTAAATCGTGGTAAAAACTCATAATCCAACCCAAGAGAAGAAGTCAACTGGGCAGCGCTACCTACTTTTACATTGTCTAGATATACTGTTGTTCCTGTAGCAATGATTTCATTTTGGTTATTAAAAGTATCACCTGTTGACTCACCTTTGTAAGACCAATCACCAATTGAAAACATTCCATTTACTCTCAATCTTGAAATTGGTTTGTACATAAAGTCTAACTCAGCACCTTGATGCAATTGACTTACTCCATTGAACACAAAATAACCTTGAGGATTTGATGGTGCCGTATCACCTCTACTAGTGAATCGATCGTCCCATTGCGTTCTGTACACATTAATATTGGCATTGAATTTTTTTGATCTAAAACCGTATCCTGCTTCAATTCCTAATATTTTTTCATTTACCACATCATCATTTACTAAGTTTCTACTGTTTGGAAAAATAGCATCAATAAACGGTTGTCTTGAATAATAACCAACATTAGCAAAAACATTATGATTTTCATTCAAGTTATAATTTGCACCTAACTTGATATTACCACCTAATCTATTTTGCTTTTCAGATGTTTGAATAGGATCAGAATCCGCATATAAGAATCGGTCCACTCTTTGAAAATCTTGATTCGAAATAGCACCCTGAACAAAAGCTGTTAACTTCTCTGTAGCATATTCAGCTTGTGCAAATCCACCAATCCAGTTTACTAACCCATCCCAGTTTCTATCAACCGCTGTATTTTTGGTAGCATTAAAAAATGGGTTTAAAGAAGGTGAAGCAACAAATGTTTCGTTAGTATAAAATGGATTATTATTGACGTTTCTAGTATCTTTATAATAATCTGCACCAAGCAAGTTGTTCACATTTCTAACGTGAATACCTTTGTAAGTTCTGTAATCAACTCCCGCATCAATAGTTAACTTATCAAATTTCTTGTTGATGTTCATAATTCCACCAAACCAGTTGTGTGAATTAATCCCTGAAATCATAGAAATACCGTTAGATGAAGTATTTACATTACCGAATCCAGCTTCAGGCGCTTTAACTGTAGTTACTGTTCCTGTAAAGTTTGCATTAGGAATAGTAATAATTTGTCCTTGATTGTATTGACGAATTAATTCATAATTTATTAACCCATTAGCGTCTCTTAAACGATTGTTAGCGTAGTTTAGATTGGTTGTACCTGCAACAACATTTCCAAAAGCTCCTGATCCACCACCACGACCCCATGAACCATATACTAATGCATTAATTTTAGTTGAGTTATTAATGTTCCATTCCCAATTTAATGACCCAACTGGTTTGTGGTAAAAGTTTCTTCTCATATTGAACTCTTCTCCATCCAAATAACCCCAGTCGTCGTTCCATCTTCTATTTGGATCACCATTTTCCCCTTGTTGTATGTATCTTTGAATAGTGATACCCGTGCTTCTTTGGTGGTGCCACTGAGGTGCACCTGTAAAAGTAAATTCTAAATTATGTTTGTCATTAATCTCATAACCAAAAGCCAAGAAATAGTTTTGAGCTTCAAATTTTGTCCCGTCAACATATCCATCTCCTCCTGTTGAACTCATCAAAATAGAGGTTGATAAACCATTTTTCATTTTACCGGTTGAATAAGTAGCCACAAATTTTCTGTAATCGTCATTTCCTGTCATTGCCGAAACAAAACCACCTTCTTTTCTTTGAGATGATTTAGTTACAATGTTAATAGTTCCACCAACAGATGATATTGCTAATCTAGAAGATCCTAAACCTCTTTGTACCTGCATTGAACTCGCAACATCTGAAAGACCTGCCCAGTTACTCCAGAATACTCGCCCGTTCTCCATATCGTTAACAGGCATACCATTGATCATTACCGCAATATTTTCTTGTCCGAAACCACGAACCGTGATTCTTGAATCACCAAATCCTCCACTTCCTTTAGATGCATATACTGAAGGTGTGTTTTTTAAAATTTCAACAAATTCATTGTTTCCTAATTTCTGTTGAATTTCAGCTGACTTTATTGTAGAAACTGCAACAGGTGTCTTTCTATCTTTAGCTAAGTCAAACAAAGAACTTCCTTTAATTACAACTTCTTCTAATTGATTAGAATCTGAAGTTAGAGTAATAGTTCCTAAATCTACTGTTTCACCATTTTTGACTGTAAAGTTGATGGTTTGTGTTTTGAAACCGATGTACGTTAGTACGATTTGCCCTGAAGTAGCAGTAGAAGTAACCGTAAATTTTCCATCCATGTCGGTTGTAGTTCCTGTAGTTGAGCCTTTTACAACAACATTTACACCTGGTAAAGATCCGTTCAATTCGCTATCTACTACAGTACCTTTAATTTTCCCTTGAGAAAAGGCAATTGTTGTGATAAGAAAAAACAAACCTGTTAGTAAATTAGTTCTTAAATTTTTCATTTTTGTTTACGTTAAAATTTTCCGCAAATTTCTTAATAAATTGACGGACAAGTGTTAAGTAATTGTTAACAAATGAAAAAATATTGAACATTTCTCAATGCATTAGATAAATACATCTTTTTTTTGAAAATTCCTCAACATTATAACAAAAATAACGAATTTACTGTATTTGTTAAGGAAAACTATTTTTTATGCTGAAGAAAATAATTCAATAGAAATGAAGTAGAATTATCGTGCGATTGAACTGTTTTTGATTCGATTTCAGTTAGAATTGAATTGGCCAATTGTTTCCCTAATTCAACTCCCCATTGGTCGTAGCTGAAAATATTCCAGATAATACCTTGTACAAATATTTTGTGTTCGTAAAGTGCCACTAATGAGCCCAATGTTTTTGGAGTTAATTTTTGAATTAAAATAGTATTGGTTGGTTTGTTGCCTGTAAATACTTTGAATGGCAAAAGATAGTCGGCTTTCTCTTTTGAAACTCCTTGTTTTTCAAACTCTTCTTTTACTTGTTCGGCAGTTTTGCCGTTGAGTAAAGCTTCAGTTTGGGCAAAAAAGTTCGACATCAATTTATTGTGATGGTCTTCGTTGCCGTACAAAGCTTCAACAAATCCAATAAAATCGGTCGGAATTAATTTAGTTCCTTGGTGAATTAATTGAAAGAAAGCGTGTTGCGAATTGGTACCAGGTTCGCCCCAAATGATGGTTCCGGTTTGGTAATTAACTGGGTTTCCATCACGTCCAACACTTTTCCCGTTGCTTTCCATGATTCCTTGTTGTAAGTAAGGTGCTAACTTTTGCAAGTATTGCGTATACGGAATCAACGCTTCACTTTCGGCGCCAAAAAAATTATTGTACCAAATACTCAAAAGAGCTAAAATTACGGGTGCATTTTCATTAAAATCGGCTGTTTTGAAATGATTGTCCATTTCGTTTGCACCACTTAATAATTCATCAAAATTATCAAATCCAACAGCCAAACTGATCGAAAGGCCAACTGCGCTCCACAGTGAAAATCGACCACCAACCCAATCCCACATTGGGAAAATGTTTGCAGCGTCGATTCCGAATTCGGTCACTTTTTGGATATTAGTTGAAACCGCAACAAAATGTTTAGAAACATCGCTTTGAGTAGCCGTTTGTAAAAACCAAGAGCGAATAGTTTCTGAGTTGGACAAGGTTTCTTGAGTAGTAAATGTTTTTGAAACAATTACAAACAATGTCGTTTCTGGGTTTAATTTTTTGATAATTTCATTAACGTGATCACCATCTACATTAGAAACAAAATGAACATTCAGATGATTTTTATAAAACTGCAAGGCTTCAACAACCATGGCCGGACCAAGATCGGAACCACCAATTCCAATGTTCACCACATCGGTAAAATTTTTACCACTGTATCCTTTTTTCTCTCCCGAAATAATCGCTTCTGAGAATTTTCTGATCTGATTTTTAACGGCAAAAACTTCAGGCATTACATTTTTTCCATCCACCAAAACAGTTGTGTTTTCAAGAGAACGTAAAGCAGTGTGAAGTACCGATCTATCTTCAGTTTGATTAATTCTTTCGCCACTAAAATAATCCGAAATGGCTTGTTTCAAACCTACTTCTTGAGCCAATTCTAAAAGTAAATCAACTGTTTCTTGAGTAATATTGTTTTTAGAATAATCAATTAAAAAATCCTTCCATTGAATGTGGAATTTTTCGGCTCTAGTAGCATCAGCAGCAAATAATTCTTTAATGGAATTACTTTGCATTTTTGCATAGTGAAGATTCAATTTTTGCCAAGCAGATGTTGAAGTTGGATTGATTGTAGAAAGTGCCATTCGTTTTATTTTTTGAACCGCAAAATTACATTATTGTTTAGGTTAATAAAATAAAACTCGACAAAACTGTGGTTTTTATTTCTTTTTGACCTTTGGTTTTGGAACTGCTTTCGTTTTTGGCTGTGGTTTACTTGCGGTTTGAGCTACTTTTGCTGTAGGTTTCTGAATTTTTGCAGGTAATGGTTCGTTGAATTTTACAGCAGCAACACTATCCAATTCTCTTTTTAACGGAGTAATGTACTTTATGTATCTTGGTTTATTTCTCGCATCCATTGGCTCTGAATTGGGCAATTTCAGTTTTAAAGCATCCACTTCTTTGCCGTTTTTCCAGAAACGATAGCATACGTGCGGACCCGATGCTAAACCCGTACTTCCAACTTTTCCAATAATATCACCTTGTTTTACGGATTGCCCGCGTTTTACCAAAATTTTGGACATATGAAGGTATTGCGTAGAATAGGTTTTGTCGTGTTTTACTTTGACAAAATTTCCGTTACCAGCGGTATAACCTGCCATTTCTACAACTCCTGTTGCGGTGGTCATAATGGGTGTTCCTGTTGGCGCAGCATAATCGGTTCCGTAATGTGGTTTCCAAATTTGTTGAACTGGATGAAAGCGCTTTAAAGTATATTTTGAGGTAATATTAACTACTTTCAATGGTGCTTTTAGGAAGAAATTCCGCAGTGCATTACCCTGTTCGTCGTAGTAATCAGTTTTTCCTTTAATGCTGTCTTGAATGAACGGGAAAGCGTATATTTTCTTACCTTTATATTCAAAGAAAGCACAGCGTAAACTATCAATTCCGTCGTAAATAGTGTCGTTGATGTAACGCTCAGTAAAACTAACTGCAAACTTGTCTCCTTTTTTCGACTTGAAAAAGTCGATGGACCAAGCGTAAACTTTGATTAATCGCTTTTTTAAAGAAATGTCAATATTCTCTTTTTTGAGTGTTTCGGATAGCGAACTACTTAATGTACCAGCGATGGTTCGGACTTTAAAAGTAAGTGGACGTGCTTTTTTATAAACTACTATTGAATCTCTTAAATCGACCAAAATATAATTGAGTTGATCGGGTTGGAAAACAAATAGTTGCACTTTATTAAATCGGTCTTTGGAACGGAAAAAAGTAAACGCTTTATGCCGTTTGATGAGTTTTAGATTGAGTGAATCTTTGACTTTGTCAATAATTTGATTGACTTTCTTAGAAGATAAATTTTGTCGGGATAAAATTCGAGTTAGATTGTCGTAATACTGAACTGTATCTTGGTCTACATTGTAATCAGAAAAGTTAATTCCAAAATCAACAATAGGTTTTACTGGCTCGATTTCGTCAACCCACACTTCTTCGTCCGTTTTTTTACACGAAAAAATGGTAATAGATAGTAGTAATAAAAAAAAGACTTTTTTCAAATGAGTTTTTTTTTAACAGTCTTCTCCCCAATTTTTTAACTCTTCTTCCGACCACAATTCGGGGAAGAAAATGCGACGTTGGTATTTTGGATGCATGTATTTTTTCCAATCACTTCCACCGGTTGCTTCGCCAGATCCGTGTCCGCTTTCGATGTATTTTTTGGCTGCGTTCAAATGACCCATAACCCACGTGATGTTGACCGTTTTATCGTAATGGCGCATGGCTGCGACTAGATCGGCATTTTTCTGATCATCAATAGGTAATTGCTTGAATTTTTGCCAGATGTTGATGGTGTTGTATTCTTCCATAAAACGCAAAAACTCATCTTTATATTTTCGTTCGAATTCTAAAATTAAAAAGGATTTTTCTCCCGTATGATAATCTTTCCCAGCGGCTTGCCAATACAAATGTTCAAAAGCATGCGAATACGGTGTGTTTCTATCAATAGTGGCACGGAAACGGTAATCGATTAAGTTAATTAAATCAGTAGAGGCAAATTCAATCATTCGGTATTGGGCACTTTGAAAACCACTAGCTGGAGTTAAAGTATTTCTGAACTTCATGTATTGTTCTACTTCCATTCCATCGCCCATAATATCAAAAGAAGTGGTTAGCATGTTAAAATACCTCGAAATTCGGCTCAATCGTTCGGCAAAAAATTTAGTTTGGATGTTTTCAGAATAACACACTTGGCGAATTTCCCAAAGGATCATTTTGAATAACAATTCGTTGACCTGATGGTACATAATAAAAACCATTTCGTCAGGCAAAATGGTTCTTTGAGTTTGCAAATTTAGTAGAGCATCCGTTTGAATGTAATCCCAGTAGGTAATGGGTTTAGCCCAAACTAATCCTTCTAAATGCGTATCTGTTTTTTGATTTATGGCATCAAATTTTTGTTGTAATTGTTCTAGTAGTTGGTTGGTTTCGGTGGTCATTATTTTTGTACTTTTATATAAAAAGGATTTTTAAGTCCTTTGTATCCTTCTAAATCTGCTTTTAGTGATCCTACAGCTAAACTTGCTTTGATTCTGAGTGGAATTTTGTTTTCATCATCTGATATCCAAACGGTTAAACTTTCTTCTTCTTTGAAAACGCGACCCGATTGCACGAGTGGTCTAAAAATCATCGTTTTTACCACTCCAAATTTAGTTTTTAAATCTTCAGTTCCAATAAATTTTAGCTTGAATTTAAAGGTTTCATCATCAAAAAACATATCTACCATGATGGATTCTCCCACTTTTAGTTTATCAATGTTTGGATGATTTCTTAGATAGTAAAAAGTAGAAACAATATCTTGAACGTTTTCAGGAGTAGTGAAAGTGTTTTCCGTTTTGTTTTTATAATCTTTTACTAAGATAGTGTTTTTGTCTTGATTAAAAAATCCTTCTTGATTTTTTGTGTAACCGCCTTCATCAATTTTTCTGACGTATTGGTAAGGTTTTCCTGTTGTTTTATCAAAATAGCTTTCGTAATTATCTTCTACTTTGAAGAAAAATTTGGTCATACCCGTTGTGTATCCTTTACCGATAGCGTGATAGACTTTTTTATTGTTTTTTGTACCTTCTTTTACTTCTAAAGTAGCATATCCAGCGGTTACTAAACCATAATGTATTCTAAATTTGAAGTATTCTCCTGTATCAAAAGCGGGCTGTTTCTGAATCAAATCTACTTGATCAAAACTTACGGTTAAGAAAAACAAACCTATTAAAATAATCTTTTTCATTTTTAAAATTTATTGATTTACTAACCGTAGTACAATTTTTGTTCCAAATGTATTAAAACAAAAAAACCCAGTCAATAAAATGACTGAGTTTTTATGCTATTAACCAACCAAAAACTATAAATTATGAAAAACTTATATAAAAATTAAAGGAAACCACTCCTTCTCTTTTTGATGGTACAAATATACGTTGGTTTTTGAATTATTCTTATCAAAAATTAAACTTTAACACATTTTTATCAAAAATTGCATTACTACAACGTTGTATTTTGGTTTTAATTTAATTTTTTTAACTTTTTATAACGTTCCTCTCAAAGCCTGTTCGCGTTCAATCGACTCAAAAAGTGCTTTAAAATTCCCTGCACCGAATCCTTTAGCTCCCATTCTTTGAATAATTTCGAAGAAAAGAGTCGGTCGGTCTTCTACAGGTTTGGTGAAAATTTGCAATAAATAACCGTCTTCATCAGCATCTACCAAAATAGAAAGTTTTTGTAACTCTTTGATGTCTTCTTTCATGATATCCATGTGAACACCTAGTCTACGCGGAATATCATCGTAATAGGCTTGTGGTGGTGGTGGTAAAAATTCTACTCCACGTGCTTTTAAACCAGCGACCGTTTTAATGATATCATCCGTTGCCACAGCCAAATGTTGCACACCTGAACCTTCATAAAAATCGATGTATTCTTCAATTTGCGATTTTTTATTTCCCTTGGCAGGTTCGTTGATTGGGAATTTAATTCTCCCGTTTCCGTTACTCATTACTTTACTCATCAAAGCCGAATATTCAGTATGGATTTGAGTATCATCAAACGAAAGGAAGTTTTCAAATCCCATCACATCTTCGTACCATTTTACCCATTGGTTCATTTCGCCCCAACCTACATTTCCAACCATGTGATCGATGTATTTTAATCCTAATGGTTCTGGATTATACTCTGATTTCCATTCTACAAAACCCGGCAAAAAGCTACCGTTATAGTTTTTTCGTTCCACAAAAATATGTACCGTTTCGCCGTAAGTGTATATTCCAGAACGAACTACTTCTCCGTGTTCGTCTTTTTCTACTGTGGGTTCCATGAATGATTTTGCACCGCGTTTTGTGGTTTCTTCCCAAGCAGAACGTGCGTCGTCTACCCAAAGAGCAATTACTTTTACGCCATCACCGTGTTTACGTAAATGATCATTGATTGGTGAGCTACTTGTTAAAGGTGTTGTTAAAACCAAACGTATTTTGTCTTGTTTCAACACATAACTAACCGAATCCCTGCTACCTGTTTCAAGACCTTTGTAAGCATGCGATTGGAAACCAAATGCCGTTTTGTAAAAATGCGCTGATTGTTTGGCATTTCCCACATAAAATTCTACATAATCAGTTCCTAACAATGGAAGGAAATCTTGTGCTCCTTCAAATATTTTTTCGAGTCCGTATTCAACGGATTTTATTTCTTTTGACATAATTTATTTATTTTCTAATTCTACTTCAAGGCTATCGATGTATTTTTCGTTACCTTCTGATATACTATCTAAATAAAGTGAATTTACACTATCTCTGTCTTTTAATTGGTACTTTTCGTTGAACCATTTTTCACCCATTGCACTTCCCGTTAAAAGTGTACCCATAATCACAAAATAGGCAATCAGTATAATTACAAAAATTGATGACAATACTAGAGCAATAATACTGAGTACTTTTCCAATAAAAACATTATTCTTACTGTTAAAATCGTATTCTTCAGGTGCTTTATTGTATTCTCTTAATCCTTTATTGGCAATTACAATTCCAGCAATTGATAACCCAAAACTAACAAAAGCAAAAAGACCACAACAACAACCTAAAAACACAATAACCAAACTTATAATACCAAATATAAGAGCGTTAGGATCGGCAGATAATTTTCTATTCATTTTATTTAATTAATGTTCTAACCATGATTGAAAATACGTTTCGTCTGCAATTTTCATTGCTTCTTCTGTAACCATTAACGGTTTAAACGTATCGACCATTACGGCTAATTCTAAGGTTTCTTTTTTACCAATACTTCGTTCGGCTGCTCCAGGATGTGGTCCGTGCGGAATTCCTGCTGGATGCAACGAAATATTTCCCGGTTTTACATCGTTTCGACTCATAAAATCGCCATCTACATAATATAATACCTCGTCAGAATCTATATTACTATGGTTGTATGGCGCTGGAATTGATTGTGGATGATAATCGTAAAGTCGCGGTACAAAAGAGCAAACTACAAATGTTTTTGCTTCGAATGTTTGATGAACTGGCGGCGGAAGATGAATTCGGCCTGTTATTGGTTCAAAATCGTGAATGGAAAATGCATACGGATAATTGAAACCGTCGTAACCAATCACATCAAAAGGATGTGTAGCGTAGACCATTTCAAAAATTTCGTCTTTCTTTTTTACTTTGATGATGAACTCGCCTTTTTCGTTATAGGTTTCTAATTCTTCTGGACGGCGAATGTCTCTTTCACAAAACGGAGAATGTTCGAGCAATTGTCCGAACCAATTTCGGTATTGTTTAGGTGTGTAAATCGGCGAATGCGATTCAACAATAAACAAACGATTATCTTCAGTGTCAAAATCGATTTTATAAATCATTCCGCGCGGAACGATTAAATAATCTCCGTATTTAAAATCGAGATTACCGTAAATAGTGCGCAGTTTTCCTGAACCTTGATGAACAAATATCATTTCATCGGAATCGGTGTTTTTATAAAAATAATCAGTAGTTGATTTTCGCGGTGCGGCCAAAACGATGTGCAAATCAGAATTGGTCAGAACGATTTTTCGGCTTTCTAAAAAGTCGTCTTGTGGACTCACTTCAAAACCTCTCAATTTATACGATTGAATATTGTTGGCTTTGGCAATTTTGGGAGCCACACTGTATTGAGAACGTATTTCCTTAACTTGTGTTGGCCGATGTTCGTGGTAGGAATTGGTCGACATTCCGTCAAAACCAACTGTTCCAAACAACTGTTCGTAGTACAAATCTCCGTTGGGTTTTCGGAATTGGGTATGGCGTTTGTGTGGAATACTTCCTAATTTATGATAAATTGGCATTTCTTTTTATTTAAATTAAACAATTAAAGTCTGAGCGACTCTGTATTTATCAAAAAGAAGAGATGCTCATTCAGGATTTCTCTTGATGAGTGAATATAAAAACTTATCTACTATTGCCTTATCGTAAAAAATCATTATAGTTTTTTATCTTTTGACAATACTTTGCCTACAATTACTCCTGCGGCAAAAGCGATGATCAATGCTAATAATCCAAACATGATTACAGTTTTTAAAATGGTATCACAAATATCGGAAAAAAAACAATTGCTAAAACCAAAATCCTACACTAATCCAAGTGAAACCTTTGGGTAATTCAGGTGACCACGAATATTTTAACTCTATCGGACCGAGAATAGTTTCTAGACCATAACCCACTGCGTAACCTGAATACATTGGAGTTGAGAGCCAATTTCCTGTGCTGAACAATTTATTTTCGACATTGGCATAATTAGCAGAAAAATTCAAGTGGTTTTTTTTATAAAATTCGACATCAACAGTTGCAGCCGATTTTATGTAACTATCACCCGCCAAACTGATGAAATCATAACCATAAAAGTGTTTGAAATTATTAATCGTATTAAATCCGTAACCGCCCAAAACAAAATCTAAAAAGTGAACGCTACTTTCTCCGAATGAAAAACCCGCTTCAGAAGTAAATTTGACATTGAATCTTTTGTAGAATGTTCGGGTAATTCCGGCTTCTCCTTTCATTATTGAAAACCGATTGAATTGATTGGTAAAATTGGTTGAATACAAATACGTGTGAATATCACCATTAAAAAACCATCCTTTTTTAGGAAAGTATTTATTATCAAAGGAATCGTATTTTACAGAACCAAAAAGACTAAGATAATCACTGTCTTCAAAAACGGTTTTGTAATCTTCTAGAGTTCTAGATTCAATAGAAATGTGTTTCAATTCGATTCCGGCTCCAATTAAAAATTTCTGAAAAAAAAGAGTTTGTAAATACGCTTGGTGTGTTAAATCGGTAAAATCAATATTAAGTTTATTAATATCGTATTGATTGAGTATAATTCCATTATTAAAATCGGTGGAAACATTTCGATTGAACTGGTTGTAGCGCGATTTCAATCCAAAACTAAAGTAAAATCCATTATCAACATAATAATCCAAATCGTACCTAAAATTATCTCCCAAAGCCACGTCTACCGACAACACATCGTTTCGGAATATTGATTTTTTTTGAGTCAAATTTACCAAAACGGCACTTTTGTACAAACCATCATAATGAAGTCCGAATTTTATAAACGACTTGGTTTTGATTTCTGATAAATCAATATGTAAATCGTCGCCTCCATTTTCGTTTTTCTCAATAGTATAACTTATTGTACTGAAGTTTTGAGTCGCATTGAGCGTATTAATTCCCTTTTTCAAATCATCGTAACTAATTGTCGAGCCTTGTTTAAAACCAAGCGTTCCAATAACATAAGAAGCCGTATAATTTTTTAAATCATTGACAATTATTTTATTGATGTTTAAAGTGTCAACCGTAGTCTTTACTTGGTTTAATATGTAGTTTTCGCCTGCATAGGATTTGATTTTTTCATAACATGCAAAAGCCGCTTCTTCACCACGCTTGATAATTTCTTCGCCTTGATCAAACGATATTACCGTAAATTTTGAAATGTCGGGTTTGATGTACATATCGGTTTTTAGAATTTTGTCTTTCATGCTTTCAATCATTTGAAGATTGGAAATCTGAACCAAAATTCGAGTAGCATCATTGAGTGCATTTCGGTCTTTTAAATCGTCTTGAACATCCACACCAATGATAATGTCAGCGCCCATTTTTCTAACTTCCTCCACTGGATAATTGTTCGAAACTCCGCCATCAATCAATAGTCTTCCGTTAATTTCTACAGGTGAAAATAAGGTAGGAAATGCTGAACTTGCCAACATTGCCTGAGCCAAATAACCCGAATGCATGATGACTTCTTTTCCCGATTCAATGTCGGTGGCGATACAAACAAACGGAATGGTTAATTGATTGAAATCTCTGACGTGACGCACTTTGTGTGTGAGTTTTGCCAACAAATTATAGTTGTACATTCCTTTTGAAAGTGCAATTGGAACGCCCAAACTGAATTTTCTAAAAGGAAGCGAAACGGCATACCGCTCGTCGTTTTGTTTTTCATAAAAGTTTTTGGATGTACGCGGAATGTAGTCTTGCAACAGTTCATCAAAGTTAGTAGCTTTAAAAATAGAGTCAATTTGTGTAGCACTGTAACCTGTAGCATACAAACCGCCCACTACCGCTCCCATGCTTGTTCCACCAATATAATCTATTTTCACTCCAGCTTGTTCGAGCACTTTTAAAACACCAATGTGAGCAAAACCTTTGGCTCCACCGCCGCTTAAAACTACTCCAATTTTGGGACGTTTGATGGTGTCTTGCGCTAATGCATTTGAAGAAAATAGAAAATAGAAAATAGAAAACAGACACAAAAGACGAATGCTCATTAGCCCCGATTGCAACGGAAAACTTTTTTCTTTCTTTTTTGGAAAGAAAAAATTTGTAGAGAAAAGCGGGAAAAAGGTGATCAAGTGTGCCCGAAACATTCGCTTCAAAATAAATTCATTTGATTTCCTTGTAAAATTCGGAAATTTTTTTGGCTTTTGCTACACCTACAACAGCAGAAATTTCGTTTTCGGTGGCCAATTTCAATCTTTTAACACTTTTGAAGTGCTTGATGAGTATCAACATGGTTTTTTCGCCAATTCCGGGTATGGCTTCTATTGATGAATTTAATGCCGATTTGCTGCGCTTGTCACGATGAAAGGTGATTCCGAATCGGTGCGCTTCGTTGCGTAAATGCTGAATGATTTTGAGTGTCTCTGATTTTTTATCGAGGTACAACGGAACCGAATCGCCTGGATAAAATAATTCTTCCAATCGTTTGGCAATTCCGATGATGGCAATCTTACCGCGCAATCCCAATTCATCAATGCTTTTTAACGCCGATGATAGTTGTCCTTTTCCGCCATCAATGATGATGAGTTGAGGCAAAGACTGATTTTCATCCAATAAACGTTTGTATCTTCTATACACCACTTCTTCCATTGAGGCAAAGTCGTTCGGACCTTCAACGGTTTTGATATTGAAATGACGGTAGTCTTTTTTGGATGGTTTTCCATCTTTAAACACCACACAGGCCGAAACCGGATTGGTTCCTTGAATGTTGGAATTATCAAAACATTCGATGTGTCGCGGTTCTACTGAAAGACGCAAATCTTTTTGCATTTGTGCCATAATCCGATTCGTATGGCGTTCGGGATCAACAATTTGAATTTGTTTCAATTGCTCCAATCGGTAGTATTTGGCGTTGCGCTCGGACAATTCGAGAATTTGTTTTTTATCGCCCAATTGCGGAACAGTAATTTTGATTGCATCGCCCAAATCAAGTGGAAAAGGCAAAATCATTTCTTTGGAGGTCAGATGAAAACGTTCGCGCAGTTCGACGACGCCCAATTCGAGTAATTCTTGGTCGGTTTCATCCAATTTTTTCTTCATTTCCAACGTATACGAACGAATAATAGCACCGTGAGCGATTTGCAGAAAATTGACGTACGCCATTGATTCATCAGAAACAATTGAAAAAACATCAGTATTCGAAATCTTCGGATTCAACACGGTAGAACGGGATTGGTAATTCTCTAAAACCTCTATTTTCTCTTTGATTTTTTGCGCT
>JACCDI010546766.1_pt1 | contig 32099 bp, 36 predicted proteins | sample 7442791 | NCBI WGS metagenome assembly JACCDI01 (sample SAMN15323434, study PRJNA562643) | freshwater metagenome | isolation source: river surface water | place: USA:Blue River Watershed | collected 2017-08-15
AAAAACCTTGCAAAATTACAAAATTTTATGGATTTATCCACTAAAATAGTAAGTTTGCATCAGAATTAACCCGAATTAAAATGCTCATTTTTAATAAAAAGTCAGAATTAAGTGCTTTTTTAAGCCCATTCATCGACCTTCATAAGTCGGTTGGTTTTGTCCCTACTATGGGTGCATTGCATCAAGGGCATTTGTCTCTGATCGAAAAATCACTGGCTGAAAACGACATTACCGTCATGAGTATTTTTGTAAATCCTACGCAATTTAACAATGCTGAGGATCTTGATAAATACCCGCGAACACTCGAAGAAGACCTCCAAAAACTTGGTCAGCTGAGCCATTCTATTTTGATATATGCTCCAGAAATTGCGGATATTTATGAAGGTAACACCGTTTCAGAATCTTTTGAATATGACGGCTTGGAACACCAAATGGAAGGCCAACACCGCCCAGGTCATTTTGACGGGGTAGGCACCATCGTAAAACGCTTGTTTGAAATTGTAAAACCTACAACGGCCTATTTTGGAGAAAAAGACTTTCAACAACTGCAAATTGTAAAAAAATTAGTTGAAAAACATGCTCTTCCTGTTCACATAATAGGTTGTCCGATCTACCGTGAAAAAAGCGGTCTGGCGATGAGTTCAAGAAACGAACGTCTTTCTGATACGGCACGAAATAAAGCGGCAATCCTATTCGAAATTTTACAACAAGCGAAAACAACTTTTAACCAAAAATCGATTGCAGATACGATTGCTTTTGTAAAGACCGAATTTGAAAAACATCCCGAGTTTGAATTGGAATATTTTGAAATTGCAGACGAAGCCACACTCTTATCGGTTGATAATAAAGTTTCTAATCAAAAATACCGAGGTTTTATTGCTGTTTTCATTGAGAAAATTCGATTAATTGATAATATTTCACTAAATTAATTACCTTTGCCCCATGCAAATTCAAGTAGTAAAATCGAAAATTCATAGAGTAACGGTTACCGGTGCCGATTTGAATTATATAGGAAGCATCACCATAGACGAGGCGCTAATGGAAGCTTCAAACATCATTGAAGGTGAAAAAGTACAAATCGTGAACATTAATAATGGCGAACGCCTCGAAACCTATGCCATCAAAGGGCCTAGAAATTCAGGTGAAATTACCTTAAACGGTCCGGCCGCCCGAAAAGTACACCGTGGCGATATTGTCATTATTATTTCCTACGGCATCCTGGACTTTGAAGCTGCAAAAAGTTTTAAACCTACCCTCGTTTTTCCAAACGAAAAAGACAACTCGTTGACCTAATTTGAAAGCGTTACTACGTAAATTTTTTAGCTTAATCGTTCCACTAATCATTGGAATTGGAATCATTTATTATCAATTTACAACGCTTACCCCTAATGAACTCAACAACATAAAATTGAGCTTTTTAAAAGCCGATTATTTTTACATTTACCTATCGCTCATGGTATCACTTCTGGGGTATTGGTCCAGAGCTTATCGCTGGAAATTTGCCCTACAACACCTGGGCTATCAAACAAAATTTCACAACGATTTCATGACCGTTTGTGTATCCTATTTGGTCAATTTAACGCTTCCGAGATCGGGGGAAATTACCAGAGCGGCCTTACTAAAAAAATATGAAAAAGTACCCTTCGACAAGGCCTTCGGTACTGTAGTAGCCGAACGAATGGTCGACTTATTGATTTTTTTACTGTTTATCGCTGTCGGATTGGTGTCACAATTTGATACTATGTATGCTTTCTTGCTGGAAAAAAACCTAAAATTTGAAACACTTTTGTGGTTATCATTTGCCGGATTAATGCTTTTTGTACTTTTTATTTTGGTATGGATTTATGCCGAATGGAAAATCATTCTAAAACTGAAACAAAAATTATCGGGGTTGTTAGAGGGGATGTTGAGTATCGTAAAAATGAAAGATAAATGGCGCTATCTTTTTCATTCGTTTTTAATCTGGTTTTCCTATTTAATCATGTTTTATGTGACTATTTTTGCGCTCCCTGAAACAGCCAACATGAACTTTGATGTGGTGCTTATGGGATTCATTTTTGGTACCTTGGCAGTGGGGTTTACCAACGGCGGTTTGGGGGCCTATCCCTTGGCCATAGCCATGATTTTCTCGCTGTATGGCACTTCAAATGAAATTGGTGTAGCTTTTGGCTGGTTAATTTGGACCTCACAAACGCTTTTAACCATCCTGTTAGGGCTTTTATCTTATTTACTTTTACCCATACTCAATAAAAAATAAATTAGTAAATTGCTGCCTAAACTAAATTAGTCGCTACAAAATATCCCATGAGCAAAGTAAAAACCGCTTTTTTCTGCCAAAATTGTGGCAACCAGTATTCCAAATGGCAAGGGCAATGTAACGCTTGTAAAGCATGGAATACCATCGTAGAAGAATTGGTACAAAAAGAAGAAAAAGCAGCTTGGAAAACCACCTCGGCATCTTCAAAAGCGGCTACCAAACCTTTACTCATCAAAGAAATTGATACGGCTCAAGAAATCCGAATGAACACCACAGATAACGAATTGAATCGGGTTTTAGGTGGTGGTTTGGTTCCGGGTTCCTTAACGTTGTTAGGTGGCGAACCAGGCATTGGAAAAAGTACGTTGCTCTTACAAATTGCATTAAAATTACCATATAAAACACTATATGTTTCGGGAGAAGAAAGTCAAAAGCAAATTAAAATGCGTGCCGAACGCATTACCTCAACAGGCGATACTTGCTACATTTTAACCGAAACCAAAACCCAAAATATCTTTCGTCAAATATTGGAAATCGAACCCGATATTGTCATTATCGATTCGATCCAAACCTTACATACCGATTATATTGAATCGTCTGCGGGAAGTATTTCTCAAATTAGAGAATGCACGGCTGAGTTGATTAAATATGCCAAAGAATCCAATGTGCCGGTTTTATTAATCGGACACATTACCAAAGACGGCACCATCGCCGGACCCAAAATTTTGGAACACATGGTCGATACCGTTTTACAATTTGAAGGCGATCGAAACCACGTATATAGAATTTTACGTTCGTTAAAAAATCGTTTTGGTTCTACAGCCGAATTAGGTATTTACGAAATGCAAGGTTCAGGTTTGCGCGAAGTCGACAATCCTTCCGAAATTTTGATTTCGCACAAAGACGAGCAACTTTCAGGAACAGCCATTGCCACTACTTTAGAAGGCATGCGTCCGTTGATGATTGAAATTCAAGCTTTGGTAAGCACGGCAGTTTACGGAACGCCGCAACGCAGCACCACAGGGTATAATGCCAAACGACTAAACATGATTTTGGCTGTTTTAGAAAAACGCGCTGGATTTCGATTAGGGACAAAAGACGTGTTCTTAAACGTAACCGGAGGTATCTCTGTAGAAGACACCGCCATTGATTTAGCCGTTGTAGCTGCTATTTTATCCTCAAACGAAGACATTGCCATTGCCGAAGGTTTTTGCTTTGCCGGAGAAGTCGGACTTTCAGGCGAAATTAGACCCGTTAACCGCATTGAACAACGCATTCAAGAAGCCGAAAAATTAGGATTTACGACGATTTTTGTTTCCAAACACAACAAAATTTCTCTAAAAAATACGGGGATTAAAATTGTTTTAGTAGCAAAGATTGAAGATGTGGTGAGTGAGTTGTTTGGGTAGATTCGTTTAGAACTAAAAATTTTTAAAAAATAACCGTAATGTCATTCTTGACTAAACTTTTGACTATTTTAATTCTTTTCGTAGTTGTTTTCTTGTGGAATAAATATCTTATCGAATTTGCATTGAATCGTCCAGAAAAGTTTCATAAAAACCACAATGCAAAAAATTTGGATAAACAACCCATTAAATTCTATCTCGAAAACAAAACTGCAATTATAAAGTTTGCAAAAGGTTTTTATTGGTTTGGATTTGTTGTAATATCAATAATGATATTAATAAATTTTATTCCTCGAAAGTAATTCTAAATCCCCTCCAACAACTCCAACGCCTTATTCACACTTTGTCGATAGCGCGGATTTATAATCCGTGCCCACAATATACTTGAAAACAAATTCACTTTATCATTACAAGACGATAGCGCGGAATTGCATTCCGTGCCCAAAATCCACTTCAAAACAAATCTAACAAAACAATTTCCAATTCATTTTCTAAACCAGCATAATTTCTGGCTGAGCTAAAATAATAATCTTCAGGCAATGTAACAATTTTGTCTTTCACAGGATTATTATGAATGTATTCGATCTTTTGTTTTATAAAAGAATTGCTATAAATATGTTCTGCATGATAACCATCTTGCCAAACTTTATATTGTTGTTCTCGTTTTAAATGTTCACAAGCTTTTTGAAAATACGCTAACAACCATTCTCTTCGACTTTCTGGTTCATCGATGATGGCTTGAATAATTTTTTTAGAAGTAAATTTTTTAAAATCTCTTATTACATCCGACAAAATAAAACCATTTGTGGCTTTGCAAAATAAATGAACATGACTACTCATAATGCAATACGCATAAATTTCTAGTCGTTTGTTTTGCTGGCAATGGCTTAGAGAATCAGTGATGATATATTTTTGACTTAATCGTGTAAAAACATCGACCCAACCTACAGTTGTTATGGTAATAAAGTAAGCGTCTTCAGTTGTGGTGGCTTTATATTTTGTTGACATGGCGTGTAATTTATATTCAAATATAAAAAACTTTGTCAATTACAATGTTGCATTTTTTTTTAGTTTGTGGGCACGGAATACAATTCCGCGCTAGCGGTCGGCGAGATATCCGAGCGATCGTGTGTGTAATTATATTCAAATATAAAAAAACTTTGTCAATTACAATGTTGTTGTTATTATTTACTTTGTGGGCACGGAATGCAATTCCGCGCTATCGCTTTGGTAAGATATTCTAGTGGTCTGGTTAAAATCACTTTTTCACATATTCCAAAATATCGGCTGGTTGACAATCCAAAATTTCGCAAATTGCTTCTAAAGTAGTCAAGCGAATTGCTTTTGCCTTACCCGTTTTTATGATGGATAAATTAGCCGTTGTAATGCCCAATTTTTCTGCTAATTCTGCCGAACGCATTTTTCTTTTGGCTAACATGACATCTAAATTGATGATGATTGGCATAATTAGAAAGTTAAGTCGTTTTCTTCTTTTATATTCTTAGCGATGGTAAAAACTTCGCTCAAAACTAAGAAAAATAAGCCTAATGAAAACAACAAAACAAAAGGATTCAATCCTATACTCAATGAAATATTATTTTTTACTATTTCTAGAATTAAATTAGGAATTCCTCCTAACAAAGCAGATAAAATAATTACAAACCCTAATCTCTTCATTAGGATTACAATTTCCAGATCAAAAATAATTTTCAATTGAAACAAACGCAATAATTTTCTAAATAGAAACAAACCGTAAATAATAAGTGAAGCTGAAATACATAAAAACCCAAAAAGTACTTTAGTTTTTAAATCAATCACTTCTAAAATAGTCCCATTAACTTTAATTGGAACATCAAAAGGTTCACTATCAATAAGCACCATAACAATAAAAAACAATAAAAACGGAATCGTAATCAACATGGTAATCCAAACAAAATCGACTATTCCTTTTAAAAAATTTAATTTTCTCATCTCTTTTACGTTTTAAAGTCTGAGACAAAAATATGAAAAATTATTGTTTTACGATAATAAAATATTAATTTTTGATAATTTTAAATCCCCTCCAACAACTCCAACGCCTTATTTACACTTTTCACATTATCAAAAGTCAGTAATAAACGCAAACCGTTTTTGGTTTCTTTTTCCTTCATTTTACAAACGGTAGCGTTGCGTTGGGCAAATTGTAGTACGTTCATAAAACGGTTACTTTGGTAGAAATTACTTTGTTGGTCGCCAATGAAATACCCTACCATTTTACCTTGTTTCATGAGTAAACGTTCAATTCCCATGGCGGTGGCTTTCCATTTGATGCGCACGCTATTGAGTAAAGCAATGGCAGGTTTTGGTAAGGCACCAAAGCGGTCAATTAGTTTTTGTTCAAATTGTTGTAACGCAGCTTCGTCTTTAATTTGGCTCAACTCGTTGTATAAATTTAAACGTTCGGTAATATTATTGATGTATTCGTCTGGGAACAGCAATTCAAAATCGGTATCAATTTGAATGTCTTTGACAAACTCTTTGGTTTCGATGTCGTTTTCTTCTTGGTACAAGTCTTTGAATTCGTTTTCTTTCAGCTCGTCAATGGCTTCGTTCATGATTTTTTGGTAGGTATCAAAGCCAATTTCGTTGATAAAACCACTTTGTTCACCGCCTAATAAATCGCCCGCACCACGAATTTCCAAATCCTTCATCGCAATATTAAAACCGCTGCCCAACTCGCTAAATTGTTCTAATGCGTTGATGCGTTTTTGGGCTTCTCCCGTCATCATCGAATAGGGCGGCGTAATGAAATAACAAAACGCTTTTTTATTACTTCTTCCCACACGACCCCGCATTTGGTGTAAATCAGACAACCCGAAATTATTGGCATTATTGATGAAAATCGTGTTCGCATTCGGTACATCTAAACCACTTTCGATAATGGTGGTTGCCACCAAAACGTCAAATTCGCCTTCCATGAACGCCAACATCAATTCTTCGAGTTTTTTGCCCTCCATTTGACCGTGACCGATGCCGACTTTTGCTCCGGGCACCAAGCGCTGAATCATACCGGCTACTTCTTTGATGTTTTCGATTCGATTATTGATAAAAAACACTTGACCACCACGTTGAATTTCATAGGAAATCGCATCACGAATGGCTTCCTCGTTAAAACGAATCACATGTGTTTCAATGGGATATCGATTAGGCGGAGGCGTTGTAATGACCGATAAATCACGCGCTGCCATCAATGAAAACTGCAAGGTTCTCGGAATCGGCGTGGCAGTTAACGTCAAGGTATCGACATTCGTGGCGATGGTTTTCAATTTGTCTTTTACGTTGACGCCGAACTTTTGCTCTTCGTCGATAATCAACAAACCTAAATCTTTAAACACCACATTTTTATTCACCAATTGATGGGTTCCAATTAAAATATCGACTTTCCCTTCTTGCAACTTTTGAAGCGTATCGGCTTTTTGTTTCGCGGTTCTAAATCGGTTCACATAACTTACGGTAACCGGCATGTCTTTCAATCTTTCTGAAAACGTTCTAAAATGTTGGTAGGCCAAAATAGTTGTTGGCACTAAAACCGCGACTTGTTTTCCGTTGTCTACTGCTTTAAAAGCCGCACGAATAGCTACTTCTGTCTTTCCGAAACCCACATCGCCACACACCAATCGGTCCATTGGACGCTCGTTTTCCATGTCGGTTTTAACGTCTAAAGTAGCCGTAATTTGGTCGGGCGTATCTTCGTAAATGAACGAACTTTCCAATTCTTTTTGCAAATAACTGTCGGGAGCAAATTGAAACCCTTTGTCTAATCTTCGCTTTGCATACAACTGAATTAAGTTGAACGCAATGTGTTTAACCCGTGCTTTTGTTTTTTGCTTTAAAGCTTTCCAAGCGTTACTGCCTAATTTGTATATTTTGGGAGGTGTCCCGTCTTTTCCGTTGTATTTTGAGATTTTGTGTAACGAATGGATGCTTACATACACAATATCATTATCGGCATAGACCAATTTTATGGCTTCTTGCGTTTTGCCCTCCACCTGAATTTTCTGTAAACCACCAAATTTTCCAATCCCGTGATCGATGTGTGTTACATAATCGCCCACCGACAAGGAAGTCAATTCTTTTAACGTTATGGTTTGCTTTTTCGAATAACCATTTTTGATGGAGAACTTATGGTACCGCTCAAAAATTTGATGATCGGTATAACATGCAATTTGATTTTCTTCATCGATAAAACCTTCAAATAATGGCAATACCATGGTTTTATATTGCTTGCGAACACTTTCCGAATTTTCTGCATCGATGTCTTCAAAAATATCATGAAAACGATTGGCTTGATTGGCATTGGAGCAACACAAATAATTTTTATACCCATTGAAATGATTCTCACTCAAATTGTTTAATAACAAATCAAATTGTTTATTGAACGAAGGTTGCGGTTGTATGTGAAATGCAACTTTTTTGTCGGTTTTGAAAACAGCATTGGTTTGCAATTCAATTAGCGAAAAATCAAGCGCGCGTTTTAAAAACTGCTTTTGATTTAAAAACAATTCTTCAGGGGGCGCGTGTTGAATATCTTTAGATAATTTTTCGAAAGCTTCATGGGCTTTGTCGAATAATTTATCCAACTGTTGCCCTAATAATTCGGTATTCTGAATGACTAAAACCGTTTTTTCATTGATATAATCTAAGAAACTTTCGCGGTTTTCTTGCAGTAATTTATTTTCAACATTGGGGATAATCGAAATCTTCTTTAATTTTTCAATTGATAATTGGGTTTCGACATCAAAACTTCGGATGCTGTCGATTTCGTTGCCAAAAAATTCGATGCGGTACGGATTATCATTGGAAAACGAAAACACGTCAATAATACCTCCACGAACCGAAAATTCGCCTGGTTCAGTAACAAAATCAACGCGTTTGAAGTTGTATTCAAAAAGCGTTTCGTTGATAAAATCTATGGAAAACTGATCTTGGACGGACAGTTTAAGCGTGTTTTTCTCTAGCTCTTTCCGGGTAACTACTTTTTCAAAAATAGCTTCAGCATAGGAAACAATAATGGCAGGTTTTTTGCGCGAATTGATTCGGTTTAAAACCTCAGCACGTAAAAGAACATTGGCGTTATCCGTTTCTTCAATTTGGTAGGGTCTGCGGTACGAACTTGGGTAAAAAAGTACGTCTTCGGTATTGATTAATTGCTCTAAATCATTTAAATAATACGCGGCTTCTTCTTTATTGTTGCATAAAATTAAAAAGGGAAGTTCTGCTTTTTTAAACAACGAATGCATCACAAAAGACAAGGACGAACCCACCAAACCGTTGATTTGTGATTTTTGACGGGCTTCAAAAGAAGCAGCTACGAAGGCAATTTTTGAAGAGCTATCGTAAATAGAAATAATATCGGACGTACTCAAAACTACTAGTTATTTTATTTTGTCTGAAATTTCCATTTTTTGTTTCATGAGATCAGGTCGTGCATTGCGTGCCGTGTCTAAAGCTTGCAACATCAACGCTTCTCCAATTTCTTTTGGAATGGCTTTTTTGATAAGAATTTCATCCCACTGATTGTACAAACCTTTGATCTCTTCGTTGATTTCGGGGATGAGTTGGGCTACTTTTTGCTCAGGAATAACCCTTAAATTAAGGTACAATTCGAGGGATTTTAATTTTGTATTCAGTGCCGCAAAGCGACTCAATACTTGTGGTTTGTTGTATTCTTCGGGAATACTTGCGGTTAAAGCATCGGCTTTTGAGGCAATATTTTTGGTTTTTAATTGAAAAGCAGATAAGGTTGACTTTGGTTTTTGCAGTAGTTCTATCTCAAATTGTCTCCAGGCATTCCAAGTATTTAGTGTGGCTGTTATTTCGGGTCTTGCCGATGGAAATTGAAACTGCCACATTTTGGAAATATTTTTAAAAACGGCTTCGTTTTTTTGCGCAATTTTTTGCGCATCCAAATGGTGCTGAGCGTCCTCTTGACACGAACACAACAGCATAAAAAAAGAAAGAAAAGAAACCAGTAAACGTCTCATGATAGCATTTTAAAAAACAAAGGTACAAATGTTTATAAAAACATCCGTACAATCTAAGGATATCTTAACAGGGATTTGAAATTCAAGCGCATACCCATTCGGGATTCTTATTTTCCGTTTTGTATTTTATGAATAATGAATTGAAAGTGAGGTTTTGTTGAAAATTTAATAAATGAGAACCCTTAATTCCGTTCAAAAAAAGTATATTTGTTTTCTATTTTTAAGCAATCAAATGGACACGAAAATATTAATTATTGGTGCTTGTGGTCAAATAGGCACAGAACTTACCGCTAAATTAAGAGCGACTTATGGTGTTAACAATGTTATTGCCACGGATATACGAAAACTGGACAATGAAGTTGTCAACAATGGTATTTTTGAAGTCGTTAATGCGTTAGATTACAATCAAATTGAACACTTGATTGAGCAATACCAGATCACCGATGTATATCTAATGGCTGCCTTACTTTCGGCAACCGCTGAAAAAAACCCGGCTTTTGCTTGGGATTTAAATATGAATTCATTGTTTCATGTCTTAAATTTAGCCAAAGCAGGAAAGATCAAGAAAATTTTCTGGCCTTCAAGTATAGCCGTTTTTGGCCCTACAACACCCCGACATAACACCCCGCAATATACCGTAATGGAACCTTCAACCGTTTATGGAATTTCGAAGCAAACGGGTGAAAGATGGTGTGAATATTACCACAAACAATATGGTGTAGATGTAAGAAGCATCCGTTATCCCGGACTCATTAGCTGGAGTACTGAAGCTGGTGGTGGGACCACTGATTATGCGGTTGACATTTATCACAAAGCGATTACCGACGGCAAATTCACCAGTTTTTTATCGGAAAATACCGAATTGCCTATGATGTATATGGACGATGCCATCAAAGCGACGATTCAAATCATGCAAGCACCTGTTGAGCAAATAAAAATTCGTTCTTCCTATAATTTAGCGGCAATGAGTTTTACGCCCCAACAAATTGGAGCAGCTATCACTAAACATTATCCTGCATTTGAATTGCATTATGCGCCCGATTTCCGTCAAAAAATTGCCGACAGTTGGCCCGCTAGTATTGATGATTCTTCTGCTAGAGCAGATTGGGGTTGGCACAATGACTTTGACATGACTACCATGACGGAAGCCATGTTTAAAAATTTAAAAGAACAGGTGTATAACCACTAAATTATGGTTTCTTTTTTTCAAGTAAAGCGTCTTCTATGGGCGCTTTTATTTTGACTACTTCATCCGTGGTGTCATTTGGAATCGTCATCGAAAGCACATAATGCTTAATTTTCCATTGTCCATTTTCTAGAACAAGTACACCCGAACCACGACAAATTTTCATTTGTGTACTTAACAATTCATCAAACCACACCAATTTTGCATTTTCGTTGAAATAAATATTGCGTTCGATGGCTTTAAAATTCCAGGCTCTTCCTTTATCAAAATAAGGTTTTGCAAAGGCTTGAAATTGTTTTTTGTTCCAATTTTCGGTTGCATCGGTGCCAATAAAAATGGATTCTTCTGCCATGGCGCCAAAATAGATTTCAAAATTAGCAGCAGCAGCAGCGGCATGCCACTGGTCTATAAATTGAGTGACTTTTTGTTTTTCGGATTCCAGATTTTGAGCCGAAAGGACTGAAGTAACAAAAAGAAAAAGAAGATGGATTTTTTTCATACGTACCGTTGGATTTTATCCAAAAATACAAAATAAATTAAAACTTTTCATTGTGTTGGGATAAATCAAGGCCGAGTTGCTCAGACGCTTCAGAAACCCGCAAAGGAATGAACCAATTGGCTACTTTATACAACAATAAGGACCCAAAAAAGGTGAAGGAAGCTACTAAAAGTAAGGCTGCCATATGGTGCCCAAAAACCGACCAGCCCCCGTGTAATAAACTTGCGTTTTCACCTTCGGCAAAAATGGCGGTTAACAGCATTCCCATAATTCCCCCAACTCCATGACAAGCAAACACATCTAGGGTATCATCAATCGCTTTTAATTTACTCCAATACAACATTTTATTCGAAACGAGCGCTGCAAGGAATCCGAAAAAAATACTTTTAGGGATCGAGACAAATCCGGCAGCCGGAGTAATGGCAACAAGGCCAACTACAGCGCCAATACAAGCGCCTAATGCCGACGCTTTTCTACCGTTAATTCGATCAAAAAATACCCAAGTCAACATAGCAGATGCGGAGGCAACGGTTGTTGTTGCAAAGGCCATAGCAGCTGTACCATTTGCAGCCATAGCCGAACCGGCGTTAAATCCGAACCATCCAAACCACAACATCCCTGTTCCAAGCAGTACAAAAGGAATATTGGTTGGAATATGCTCGCTATTTTTGCGTTTCCCCAACACTAATACGCCTGCTAATGCGCCAAAACCAGCACTCATGTGCACAACAGTACCTCCGGCAAAGTCTTTCACACCAAAGTAACTTCCTAACAATCCATTGGGGTGCCATACCATATGACATAATGGAGTATATATAAATAAGGTAAACAAACAGATGAAAAACAAATACCCAATGAATCGAACCCGTTCGGCAAACGAACCCGTAATAATGGCGGGTGTAATCACGGCAAATTTCATTTGAAACAAAGCAAAAAGTACAAAAGGTATCGTCGTGGCAAGTTGTTTGTGTGGCAAAGCACCCACATTATCCATAAAAAAATAATCCATGGGATTTCCAATAATACCATAATGGATGCCTCCTATTTCAAATCCCAAGCTGTCGCCAAAAGAAAGACTGAATCCTACAACCACCCACAACAAACTAACAACCCCTAATGAAATGAAACTTTGCAACATGGTCGAAATGACATTTTTTTTTCCGACCATACCGCCGTAAAAAAAAGAAAGTCCGGGTGTCATCAGCAACACAAAAGAAGAGGAAGTGAGTAACCAGGCAACATCGGCATAATTGATAGCTTCTGTAGTTAAAAACCGATGCTGCAATTGGTTTTTATTTTCCCAAAACAAACTGGCAACAGCCACCAAACAAATAATGATAAACGAAACCAACCATCTTTTTTTAATTTTCATAACCCCTAATTTTTACAGGGTAAAAATACAAAAAAGTTACTTTAAAATTATTTTATGATAAAAATATAGGGGTATGCCCTCAATTTTTATGAATTTTTAGATTAAGTATGTGTTTTTATGCTTTTTTAGCGTAATTTTTTTCTGAAATTAAAAAAATCACAAACATTTGATAAATACTGTTTTGGTATTTACGAATTCTTTTAGTCCTTCTTCGGCCAATTCCCTGCCATAACCCGAATTTTTCACCCCTCCAAATGGCAATCTAGGATCCGATTTTACCATTTCATTGATAAATACCGCTCCTTCGTTAAAAGCCGCAATTTTTGTCTTGATTTTTGCAATGTCCTGAGTAAAAATAGAAACGCCCAAACCAAAATTAGATTGGTTGCTCAAAGCAATGGCTTCATCAAGATTGGAAAATGTTGTGATTGCCGCAACGGGTCCGAACGTTTCTTCAGTAAAAACGGGCATTTGAGGCGTAACCTTAGTCAATAATGTTGGAGCATAAAAGGCACCATCTCTAGTGCCTCCCAAAATTAATTGAGCCCCCATTGCTATCGATTTCTGTACTTGATGATCTAATTCGGTTGCCAAATCCAATCGGGCTAAAGGGCCTATTTGCGTGGCTTTATCGAATACATCGCCCGTTTTTAAATTTTGAAGTGCCGTTTTAAATTGAATAATAAAGGCATCGGCTATACTTTCATGCACTAAAAAGCGCTTGGCGGCAATGCAACTTTGTCCCGCATTTTGCATCCGAGCATTAACCGCAATTGCCACTGCTGCTTTCAAATCTGCATCTTCTAGTACAATAAAGGCATTGTTGCCTCCCAACTCTAATACACATTTTTTCAAGTGTTTTCCAGCAATTGCCGCAACGGCTTTTCCAGCAAATTCACTTCCCGTTAAGGAAACCGCTTTAACAATAGGATGAGCTATAACCGCTGCTACTTCGGCACTTGAAAGGGCTAAATTTTGATAACAGCCTAATGGAAATCCCGCTTCTTCAAATAAATCCTGCAACAATTGAGCACATTTTGGCACATTACTAGCGTGTTTGACCACTACTGTATTTCCAGAAACAAGCGCAGGAATGGCAAAACGAAACACTTGCCAAAAAGGAAAATTCCAAGGCATAATCCCTAAAATTACTCCGATTGGCTCATAGGTTACAAAACTTTCTGAGGCTTCTGTTTTAATTGTTTTTGCACTTAAAAAAGAGGACGCGTTTTCGAAATAATACGTACACAACAACGCACATTTTTCCACCTCTGCAATAGCCTGTGCAATAGGTTTTTGCATTTCACTCGTAATTACAGCAGCATAAACCGTTTTATTTTCCAACAAGTGTTGGGCAAGAATTGGTAAAAAAGTTAGCCGATCGTTGAGTGGCAAATTGTTCCACGCTGCATACGTTTCATTGGCTCGAGTGATTGTTGTTTCCATAGATTGCAAATAATGAGTAAAGGTACATTTTATTACTATTTTTACAAATACGCAGGAAACCCTTTTATTTAGACTACCTTGCAAAAACCCGTCATATTGGGAAGCCCACAAATGGAAGCATGTTTTGAGACTTTGATTGCGCGTTATATAGCAACAAAAGTAGGTGTTGTTGAAAATTTTATTCCCTTACCGTTACGAACCCAATTGGCCACCCACCTACACCAACTCCAATTCGAAAAACTATTGGCGCCTGCAGGTATTGGTAACACCCAAAAACTACAACAAAATCAGGCGATTCGAAACGATTTTATTTATTGGTTGGACCGAAAAAACAACAATAAGCATGAAACAGCTTTCTTAGATCAAATAGAGGCCTTTATTGGCTATTTAAACGAAAGTTGTTATGCAGGAATAACAGGATATGAATTTCATTATTCGTTTTATGAAAAAGGCGCTTTTTACCGAAAACATTTGGACCAATTTCAAGACAATTCGAGTCGGCAATTTTCTATGATCAGTTACCTAAATCCCGAATGGAAAATAGATGACGGCGGTGAATTGTGTGTGTACCAAGAAAAAAATACGCAAAAAATTTCGCCCATTGGAGGCACGACTGTTTTTTTTAAAAGCAACGAACTGCTGCATGAAGTTTTAGTAACGCAAGAACCGCGATTGAGCATCACGGGATGGCTAAAACGGTAAAAAAAGACCGTTTTATTTAGAATTGTTTTAAATAAGCTAATTTAAAGAAATAAATAACAAACGTTTATCTTTTGATTTTTGAGAATTAAATAATGCAATGTATATTTGTGGCTATTTTATAAAACTTAAAATTTAAACAGATGCAATCCACCCAATTTGATTATTTTCCAATCTTGATGCAGCTCGGATTAGCCGTTGGTTTTGTAGTAGGAACCATAATAATTTCTAACTTTTTAGGACCTAAAAGAAGTTCGGCCAACAAAGACAAAAACTTTGAATGTGGTATCGAATCTGTTGGAAATGCGCGCATCCCTTTTTCTGTAAAATATTTCTTGGTAGCCATCCTTTTTGTCTTGTTTGATGTGGAGGTTATTTTCTTATATCCTTGGGCCGTAAATTTCAAAGAATTAGGAGTGGATGGAATGATCAAAATGGTGATATTTATGCTATTACTATTGGTTGGTTTTTTCTACATTATCAAGAAGAAAGCACTAGAGTGGGAATAAAACAGCAATTGTTATGAGTACAAAAACAAATATGGTTGCTCCGCCAGAAGGAGTTGTTGGAGAAGGTTTTTTTGCAACGAAACTAAATGATGTTGTTGGTTTAGCAAGAGCTAATTCATTATGGCCGTTGCCATTTGCTACTTCGTGTTGTGGAATTGAGTTCATGGCTACCATGGCGTCACATTATGATTTGGCACGATTTGGATCAGAACGGGTGAGTTTTTCTCCTCGTCAGGCCGACATGCTAATGGTCATGGGTACGATTTCTAAAAAAATGGCCCCTATTTTACGCCAAGTTTACGAACAAATGTCGGAGCCACGCTGGGTAATTGCAGTTGGTGCTTGTGCTTCTTCGGGCGGTGTTTTTGATACCTACTCTGTATTGCAAGGCATTGACAAAGTAATTCCAGTAGATGTTTATGTGCCGGGTTGCCCTCCAAGACCTGAACAAATTGTAGACGGTGTTATGCAGTTGCAAGAGTTGGTTAAAAACGAGTCGGTGCGTCGCAGAAACTCTCCAGAATATAAAGAATTATTAGCTTCTTACAACCTATAAAAATGGCTATAGAAACGGCACTTATACAAGAGAAATTGGAACAAAAATTTGCAAACAAAGTAACTAACTTTGAAATGCAAAAAGATATTTTTTCTTTTGAAATCACTTCAGAATCCGTTCGTGAAGTGATTCTTTTTCTTAAAGAAGAAGAAGATACAAATTTTCACTTTTTAACCGATTTATGCGGTGTTCATTACCCAGACAATACCATTGACCACCAATTTTGCGTGGTTTACCATTTACACAATTGGGTAGAAAACACACGCATTAGAATCAAAACGTATTTGAATGGAGCGCAACCTGAAGTAGCCTCAATATCCGATATCTTTTTATCTTCTAATTGGATGGAACGTGAAACCTATGATTTTTATGGTATTACTTTCACGGGGCATCCCCAATTGAAAAGAATATTAAATATGGATGAAATGGTTTCTTTTCCTATGCGAAAAGAATTCCCAATGGAAGACAATGGAAGAACCGATAAAGATGATCGTTTCTTTGGAAGAACAGCGAATTGCTAAATAACTATTTATAATTTTTCACATTTATAAAATGTCAGAACTATTATTACCACCTGAGCATCGATATGCTAAAATAATTAATGAAAAACGTAATGATGACGGCAGTGAGTATTCTATACTTAACTTAGGTCCTACGCATCCTGCCACGCACGGAATTTTTCAAAACATTCTATTAATGGATGGAGAGCGCATTGTGGAAGCAGAGCCTACAATTGGATACATTCACCGAGCGTTTGAAAAAATTGCAGAAAATCGTCCGTTTTACCAAATCACCCCGTTGACCGACCGAATGAACTATTGTTCTTCGCCTATTAACAACATGGCGTGGTGGATGACGGTTGAAAAATTACTCGATATTGAAGTACCTAAAAGAGCTCAATATTTACGCGTAATTGTGATGGAGTTGGCTCGTATTGCCGATCACATTATTTGTAACTCCATTTTAGGAGTCGATACCGGAGCCTATACCGGATTTTTATATGTATTCCAATTTAGAGAAAAAATATACGAAATATACGAAGAGATTTGTGGCGCTCGTTTAACAACCAACATGGGAAGAATTGGCGGTTTTGAAAGAGAATGGTCTGACGAAGCCTTCAGAAAACTGAATGTATTTTTAGAAGAATTCCCAGTAGCTTGGAAAGAATTTGAAAACTTATTTGAGCGCAACCGAATCTTTATTGATCGTACAGTTAACGTAGGTGCTATTACTGCAGAAAGTGCCATGGCTTATGGATTTACCGGTCCTAATCTTCGTGCTGCTGGTGTGGATTATGATGTACGTGTAGCCCAACCTTATTCTTCGTATGAAGATTTCGAATTTATTGTTCCTGTAGGAAAATCAGGAGATACATACGACCGTTTTTGCGTTCGTAATGCCGAAGTTTGGGAAAGCTTAAGCATCATTCGTCAAGCTTTAGCTAAATTGCCTGATGGCCCCTATCATGCCGATGTTCCTGCCTATTATTTGCCTCCAAAAGAGGATGTATATACTACCATGGAAAGCTTAATCTATCACTTTAAAATTGTGATGGGGGAAGTGCCAATCCCAGTGGCTGAAATTTATCATCCGGTTGAAGGAGGAAACGGAGAATTAGGATTCTATTTGGTAACCGATGGTAGTAGAACGCCGTATCGTTTGCATTTTAGAAGACCCTGTTTTATTTATTATCAAGCGTATCCCGAAATGATTAAAGGATCATTATTATCGGATGCAATTGTAATATTATCCAGTTTAAATGTAATTGCTGGAGAATTAGACGCATAAAAATTATGGAAAGAACGCAATACAAACAAGAAATACATATGACCGAAGCATTGATGGCACGCATCAATGAAATCATTAGTCATTATCCAGAAGACAAAAGAAAATCGGCTTTACTTCCGGTGCTGCATGAAGTGCAAGATGCGCACGACAACTGGTTAAGTTTTGAACTGCAAGATAAAGTTGCCGAAATTTTACACATTCAACCGGTGGAAGTATATGAAGTAGTGTCTTTTTATACCATGTTCAATCAAAAACCCATTGCAAAATACATGTTCGAATTTTGTCGAACAGCTTGTTGTGCAACCAGAGGAGTTGAAGATTTAATGGATTATGCGTGTGAAAAAATTGGCGCTAACTTGGGTGAAATTTCTGCAGACGGACAGTTTCAAGTAGTGGGAGTAGAATGTTTAGGAGCTTGTGGTTATGCCCCTATGCTTCAATTGGGAGATTTTTACCACGAGAAATTAACCAAAGAATCATTTGATCAATTGGTAGAAGATTGTAAAGCTGGAAAAATAACATTACACGATAAATAGCGCCATGGGAAGAAAAATATTATTAGATAAAATAAATATTCCAGGGATCAAAACCTATGAAGTGTACCGCCAAAATGGTGGTTATGCCTCGGTGGAAAAAGCATTAAAAACAATGACTCCCGATGAAGTTACTGAAGAAGTGAAAACGTCGGGCATTCGTGGTCGTGGTGGGGCTGGGTTTCCTGTTGGAATGAAATGGAGTTTTATCGATAAAAAATCGGGAAAACCTCGTCATTTAGTGTGTAATGCCGACGAATCTGAACCGGGCACTTTTAAAGACCGTTATTTAATGGAGTACATTCCTCACCTATTAATAGAAGGAATGATTACGTCGAGTTTTGCCTTAGGAGCCAACTTATCGTACATCTATATTCGTGGTGAATATATGTGGGTATATAAAATATTAGAAAGAGCCATTAACGAAGCCAAAGCGGCGGGATGGTTAGGAAAAAATATTATGGGATCGGGTTACGATTTGGACTTATATGTTCATTGTGGTGCCGGAGCCTATATTTGTGGAGAAGAAACAGCACTTATCGAATCGCTTGAAGGTAAAAGAGGAAACCCTCGTATCAAACCGCCTTTTCCAGCAATTAGCGGATTGTGGCAAAATCCTACCGTAGTAAATAATGTAGAATCAATTGCTGCTGTGCCTTGGATTGTAATGAATACCGGAGCTGAATATGCAAAAATTGGAATAGATCGTTCAACAGGTACCAAATTAATTTCGGCTTCTGGACACATCAAAAACCCAGGCGTTTACGAAATTGAATTGGGTGTATCGGTAGAAGAGTTTATGAATTCTGACGAATATTGTGGCGGAATGATAGACGATCGCCCCTTAAAAGCATTAGTGCCTGGAGGGTCATCTGTGCCTATTTTACCCGCACATTTAATTTACAAAACAGCCGCTGGAACTGATCGTTTAATGACTTATGAATCGTTATCAGATGGTGGTTTTGCCACTGGATCGATGTTGGGTTCAGGAGGATTTATCGTTTATAACGACACCACTTGTATTGTAAGAAACACTTGGAATTTCTCTCGTTTTTATCATCATGAATCGTGTGGTCAATGTACCCCTTGTCGTGAAGGTACCGGATGGTTAGAAAAAGTGTTGCACCGCATTGAAAACGGTCACGGACGTGAAGAAGATATCGAATTATTATGGAGTATTCAATCTAAGATTGAAGGAAACACCATCTGCCCATTAGGAGATGCTGCTTCTTGGCCTGTAGCTGCGGCTATTCGTCATTTTAGAGAAGAATTTGAATACCATGTAAGATTCCCGGAAAAAATTAAAAACAGAAACCACTTTGTTGCAGAGCCTTTTGAAAAGGTAAAACATTTGGTAACAAAATAAAGAATAAGTCAATAGTAAAATATATTTATTTTTCGATAGAAAAACAATACTATGAAAGTAACAATAGACGGTCAAAGTGTAGAAGTAGCACCAGGAACAACCATCCTGCAAGCTGCTCGTATGATTGGAGGAGAAAGTGTTCCGCCAGCCATGTGTTATTATTCAAAACTAAAAGGGAGTGGCGGAAAATGTCGTTGTTGTTTAGTTGAAGTATCAAAAGGCAGCGAAGCCGATCCAAGACCGATGCCAAAACTTGTAGCTTCTTGTGTTACGGGTTGTATGGACGGAATGGAAGTGAATAGTAAAAACTCTGATAGAGTAACAGAAGCTAGAAAATCGGTAACCGAATTTTTATTGATCAATCACCCGTTAGATTGCCCTGTTTGTGATCAAGCTGGCGAATGTGATTTGCAAAATTTAAGTTTCGAGCACGGAAAATCACAAACCCGTTACATCGAAGAAAAAAGAACTTTTGAACCCGAAGATATCGGTCCGAATATTCAATTACACATGAACCGTTGTATTTTATGCCAACGTTGTGTGCAAGTGGCCGATCAATTGACCGACAATCGCGTACATGGGGTTATGGATCGTGGAGATCATGCTAATATATCTACTTGTATTTCAAAAGCCATCGACAATGAATTTTCGGGGAACATGATTGATGTTTGTCCGGTAGGAGCCTTAACCGATAAAACCTTCCGTTTCAAATCGAGAGTATGGTTCAACAAGCCTTTCAATGCGCACAGAGAATGTACTACCTGTTGTGGTAAAACAACTGTTTGGATGTTTGGAAACGAAATTCAAAGAGTTACAGGTCGTAAAGACGAGTACCATGAAGTGGAAGAATTCATTTGTAACAGTTGTCGTTTTGACCATAAAAATGTGGAAGACTGGGTTATTGAAGGACCAAGAGCATTTGAAAAAGACTCGGTTATCAATCAAAACAACTACACCCGCGATATGGAAAAAGTGGTGATCGAAACCGAAGAACATATTTTAAAAGGTAGAACTATTGATCGTAAAAAAATCAGTATGTCCGACATCGATTATACAGAAAAAATTGATGGTAATTTAATTAATGATAAAAATAATGGATAGTGCTTTTATCATAGAAAAAAGCGTTGTAATTGTAACTGTTTTTGCAATTACAATGATTATGGCAATGTATTCAACCTATGCCGAACGTAAAGTAGCCGCCTTTTTACAGGATCGTATTGGTCCTAATCGTGCCGGAAAATTTGGTTTATTACAACCTCTTGCCGACGGTTTAAAGTTGTTTTCAAAAGAAGAATTTTTTCCAAATACCCCCAACCGCTTTTTATTTATAGTTGGTCCGGCTATTGCCATGAGTACGGCATTAATGACCAGCGCAGTAATTCCTTGGGGCGATCGTTTGCATATTTTTGGCAGAGATGTCATTTTACAAGCAACCGATATTGACGTTTCCTTACTTTATATTTTTGGAGTAGTTTCTGTTGGTGTATACGGAATCATGATTGGAGGATGGGCTTCAAATAACAAGTTCTCGTTGATGGGAGCCGTTCGTGCTGCCTCTCAAATGGTTTCATACGAAATCGCCATGGGATTGTCAATGATTGCCTTATTGATGATGACCGGAACTTTGAGTTTGAAAGAAATTTCGTTGCAACAAAGCGGAATGGATTGGAATGTATTTTACCAACCAGTTTCGTTTTTAATCTTTTTAATTTGTGCTTTTGCCGAATTGAACCGAACGCCTTTTGACCTTGCCGAATGTGAAAGTGAATTGATTGGAGGGTATCATACCGAATATTCTTCTATGAAAATGGGTTTCTATTTATTTGCTGAATATGCTAATATGTTCATTTCTTCTGCCATTTTATCGGTATTGTTTTTTGGAGGATACAATTATCCAGGAATGCAATGGATGGTTGATAATGTCGGAATTAATGTAGCAAATATTTTAGGAATTGTAGCCTTGTTCATCAAAATATGTGGGTTCATCTTTTTCATCATGTGGGTGCGATGGACGATCCCTCGTTTTAGATACGATCAATTAATGAACTTAGGTTGGAGAATTTTAATTCCGCTTTCGATCGTAAACATTATCATCACCGGAATTTGCATTTTAGCTTTTAAATAAAAGATAGTATGTCAACAGCAATACAAAACATATCCCTATCGGGAAGAAAAAAAGAAGTCTCTCACAAAGAAATGACTTTTTGGGAACGCTTATACTTAGTCGCCATTGTAAAAGGTTTGATCATTACCATCAAACACTTATTTCGTAAAAAAGTAACCGTACAATATCCCGAACAAGTCAGAGAATTTAGTCCGGTATACCGAGGCCAACACATGTTAAAACGCGACGAGCAAGGAAGAGAAAACTGTACCGCTTGTGGCTTGTGTGCGTTGTCTTGTCCTGCAGAAGCCATTACGATGAAAGCTGCCGAGCGTAAAAAAGGGGAAGAACACTTGTACCGTGAAGAAAAATATGCGGAAATCTATGAAATCAACATGTTGCGTTGTATTTTTTGTGGTTTGTGCGAAGAAGCTTGTCCAAAAGACGCCATCTATTTAACGCTTTCAAAAGAGTTAGTCCCTGCTAATTATGACCGTGAAGATTTCATCTTTGGAAAAGATAAATTAGTAATGCCTTTAGAAATGGCAATGAAAAATGCTCAACTTAACAACGCAAACTAAATGTCAACGATAGTAATAATATTTTATTTTTTAGCGGCCATTACTTTGGCCACCGCGTTTTTGACTATTTACAGCAGAAACCCGATACACAGTGCAATCTATTTGGTGTTGTGCTTTTTTTCAATTGCAGGTCACTACTTATTATTTAACGCACAATTCCTAGCCTTAGTTCATATTATTGTGTACTCGGGTGCCATTATGGTCTTGTTTTTATTTACCATCATGTTGATGAATTTAAACAAAGAAGACGAAGTGCACAAACCTCGTATTACAAGAATCGGTGCCTTGGTGGTTTTTCTGATTATGAGTATTGTTTTCATTACGATTTTTATCAATTCGAAAACCATCATGACGGGTTATGACACCAGCGGTGAAGATTTCCAGTCCATCAAAGTATTAGGAAAAGTATTGTTAAACGAATACATGTTCCCGTTTGAATTCATCTCTATTTTGTTATTAGTTGCTATGATAGGAACGGTATTATTGACTAAAAAAGAAAAAAACAATGAGTAATATATTAAATCAAATCGGTATTGAAAATTATATTTTCTTATCGGTACTTCTTTTTTGCATCGGTGTTTTTGGGGTGTTATACCGCCGAAATGCGATTATTGTATTTATGTCTATCGAAATTATGTTGAATGCTGTAAACTTACTGTTTGTTGCGTTTTCAACCTATCATCAAGATGCCGAAGGACAGGTTTTTGTATTTTTCTCTATGGCTGTAGCTGCGGCAGAAGTCGCGGTAGGATTGGCTATTCTGGTTTCGGTATACCGTAATTTAGGCTCAATCGACATTGATAATTTAAAAAATTTAAAAGGATAATCTTAACATGGACACAAATTTAGCTTTACTATTACTTTTATCTCCATTTGTTGGGTTTCTTTTCAATATATTCTTTGGAAATAAAATAAGCAAAGGAATCGCAGGCATGGTGGGAACACTAATGGTTGTTTTTTCTTTTTTACTAACGCTTTGCTTTTTTTCACAACTGCTTCAGACGGGAAAAGCCATTGAAATTTCATTGTTTGATTGGATTTCAATTGGGAAAATAAACATTGATTTCGGAATTGTTTTGGATCAATTATCCTTGCTGTGGTTGCTATTTGTAACCGGTATCGGATCGTTAATTCATATCTATTCGATCAGCTACATGCACGATGACGAAAACATGTCTAAATTTTTCGCCTATTTAAATCTATTCGTATTCTTTATGATTACGTTAGTCATCGGAAACAACTTATTAGTAATGTTTATCGGATGGGAAGGCGTTGGACTGTGTTCGTACCTATTAATCGGATTTTGGTATAAAAATCAATCCTATAATGATGCTGCTAAAAAAGCGTTCATCATGAACCGAATTGGTGACTTGGGCTTTTTAATTGGAATCTTTATTTTGGCTTCACAATTTGCTACCTTAAATTATTCCGAAATACAAAGCGCAATAGCTGCGGGTCAAGTAAATACAACTGCCTTAGGTATTGCAGCCTTATGTTTATTCATTGGAGCAACCGGTAAATCGGCACAATTGCCATTGTATACTTGGTTACCGGATGCGATGGCTGGACCAACTCCGGTTTCGGCATTAATTCACGCGGCAACGATGGTAACAGCGGGTATTTTTATGATCACTCGAATGAATTTCTTATTTGATATTGCGCCCGAAATTCAAAATATAATTGCCATTGTAGGTGCCATTACGGCATTGGTAGCGGCTTCAATCGGTTTGTTGCAAAATGACATCAAAAAAGTATTGGCCTACTCAACTGTTTCACAACTGGGACTAATGTTCTTAGCTTTAGGAATGGGCGCTTATACGGTGGCTGTTTTCCACGTCATTACGCACGCCTTCTTTAAAGCTTGTTTGTTCTTGGGTTCGGGATCAGTAATTCATGCCTTACATGGCGAACAAGACATGCGCAAAATGGGTGGTTTACGCAAAGTAATGCCCATCACCTTTTGGACGATGATGATTTCCACCTTGGCCATTGCCGGAATATTTCCATTTGCTGGATTTTGGTCGAAAGACGAAATTTTATTAACGGCATTCGAACACAACAAAGTATTATGGATTGTGGCTTCAATTGCATCTATCATGACCGCTTTCTATATGTTTAGATTGATGTACTTAACTTTCTTTAGAACATTTAGAGGTACTGAAGAACAAAAACATCATTTACACGAAAGTCCGAAATTAATCACAATTCCATTGGTAATTTTAGCGGTTTTAGCGGCTATTGGTGGAGCAATTAATTTACCTGGTAGCTTTTGGTTAAACCATTATTTAGAACCTGTTTTGGCAACGAAACATCACGCACATGCGCTTGGCGCTCATGAATTTATGTTGATGGGGGTTGCTTTGGCTGGAGCTGTTGTTGGAATTCTTTGGGCTTATGGTAAATACTTAAAACAAGGATTTGTTCCTAAAGAAGATGAGGCAATTGTAGGATTCAACAAAGTCATCTATAACAAATATTATGTAGACGAGATTTATACTGCTTTACTTGTAAGACCAATAAATGCAATTTCAAATTTCAGTAGAGAAACAATAGAGCCTCAACTCTCCAAATTGGTATTCAGTTTTGGATCGGCTGCAAACGCTTTGGGATCGCAAGGGAAAAAAGTACATAACGGAAACATTGGATTGTATCTGTTTATGTTTGTTCTCGGAATTTGTGCCCTAATCATTTATTTATTTATTGCTCAATAATTTTATTACAATGGATGTATCTATATTATTACTTTCTCTATTAATCGGTGCAGTAGTTACCTATTTTTCTGGAGACAAATTGGCTTCAAAAGTGGCTTTACTTTTTAGTTTAGGCGCTTTAGTGATTTCTTTGAATATACTCTATTTATTTACAAATGGGAGCAATTTAGGAATTTTGCATGGATGGATTACCTTACCTAAAGTAAGTGTTGCATTGTATGCAGATGGATTGTCATTAGCCATGGTGCTTTTAACTACTATTTTGACCCCTTTAATTATATTTTCATCATTTGGAACCACGGTAACAAATGCTAAAAATTTCTATGCTTTGGTATTGTTTATGGCCTTTGCAATGATTGGAACGTTCTTGGCGGCTGATGGATTACTCTATTATGTGTTCTGGGAATTAGCCTTAATCCCAATTTATTTTATTGCTTTAATTTGGGGAAATGGCGATGCAGAAAAACGTAAAAAAGCCGTTCTAAAATTTTTCATATACACTTTAGCAGGTTCGCTATTTATGTTGGTGGCATTTGCTTATTTATATACCAAAGCTGGTAGTTTTTTACTACAAGATTTATACAATCTAAACTTATCAACTCAAGAGCAGTTTTGGATTTTCTTTGCGTTCTTTTTAGCGTACGCGATTAAAATTCCAATCATTCCGTTTCATACATGGCAAGCAAAGGTATACCAAAAAGCGCCAACAGTGGGGACCATGTTGTTATCAGGAATCATGCTTAAAATGGGATTGTACAGCATTATTCGTTGGCAATTACCCATTGCGCCTCAAGCTGCAAAACAATATATGCCGCTTTTAATTGGGTTAAGTATTGCAGGTGTCATCTATGGATCCATCTTAGCGCTTCGTCAAAAAGACTTGAAAAAATTATTGGCTTATTCATCATTAGCCCACGTGGGATTAATTGCAGCCGGATGTTATACGTTAACGTTGGACGGACTTAGTGGAGCGGTTCACCAAATGATTGCCCATGGATTTGTAATTGTGGGATTGTTTTTTGCCGCTGAAATCATTTATAGAAGATACCATACAAGAACGATAAGTGAATTAGGTGGTATTCGTGCACAAGCGCCAAAATTCACCTCTTTATTTATGATTTTGGTGTTGGCTTCAGTTGCCTTGCCAGGAACCTATAATTTTGTGGGAGAATTTACGGTTTTGTATAGTTTGAGTCAGGTAAATATTTGGTTAGCTGTTTTTGGCGGATTAACCATTATTTTAGGGGCATATTACATGCTTAAAATGTTCCAAAATGTAATGCTTGGCGAAACCAACACATCGTCTTTTGGAGCTATTACCATCTATGAAACCCTTACAATGGTAGTTATTATTGCATTATTATTATTTTTCGGATTGTATCCAAAACCGATCAATGATTTGATTCATCCAAGTTTAAACGATATTTTCTTTACTATTAACAGACTAAAATAAGTCCTAAAAATGAATACATTATTAGCCATATCAGGTTTAGGTGTTTTTTGCCTTATCGCTGAAATCTTCAACCTAAGAAAACTATTAATTCCAGTAGCAATACTTGGGCTTATTGCCATTCTAGGGCTTACCATTTCTGCCTATAATTTACCGAGTACTCACTTTAACAACATGGTTATTGTGGATCGTTTTTCGGTTAGTTTTTCTAGTTTATTCATCGTATTAACCATTTTTTTAGTGGCGTTAAGTGGTGATTATTATAAAGAACATCAATCGAAATTATCTGATTATGTTGCGATTAAAATATTTTTACTAGCCGGTGCGGTTGCTATGGTTTCTTTTGGAAACTTAGCCATGTTCTTTATTGGAATTGAAATCTTATCGATTTCTTTATACGTACTTGCTGCTAGCAAACGATTAGACGTAAAAAGTAATGAAGCAGGAATGAAATATTTCTTGTTGGGATCTTTTGCATCCGGAATCATATTATTTGGTATTTGCTTGATTTATGGCGCTACCGGTTATTTTGACATTGCTGAAATTTATGCCCTTTCTGAAGGCGCAGGTATTCCAATTTGGTTTCCTATTGGTTTAACCTTAATCATCATTGGAATGTTGTTTAAAATTGCTGCCGTACCGTTTCATTTTTGGGCACCCGATGTATATGAAGGTGCACCAAGCTTAACCACAGCTACCATGAGTACGTTAGCAAAAGTGGTCGCTGTAGCTACTTTATATAAATTGATACACGGAATGATTCCTACAATACCCTATATCTTTGAAACCATTATCGTAGCACTTTCAATTCTGTCCATGACCGTTGGTAATATTATGGCGTTGCGTCAAAAAAATGTGAAACGTATGTTGGCTTTTTCAGGTATCTCGCATGCAGGTTTTATGTTGATGGCGTTACTAAGCCTTTCTACAGCTGCAGGAACCTTATTGTATTACACTGCTGCCTATGCTTTAGCCGGTATGGCTGCTTTTGCGGTAATTATTTATGTAACGCGTACCAAAGACAACGAAGATATTGTCAATTTTAACGGATTAGGCAAATCAAATCCTCTACTAGCGGGTATCTTAACCGCAGCCTTACTTTCGATGGCCGGAATTCCTGTTTTTTCAGGATTCTTTGCTAAGTTAACGTTGTTTACTCAAACCATTCAATCGGGGTATCTAGTGGTGGTGATTGCGGGTGTTGTAAACTCTATCATTAGTGTGGGTTATTATTTTAAATTGATTGTAGCCATGTATACAAAAGAAGCTAGTGAAAAACAAACGACTCCAACTCCTTTTGTGTATTATTTTGTAGCCGTAGTAGCCATTTTATTAAATATTATCATTGGAATATTCCCCAATATCATTTTGAATTTATTGGGTGCTTAAAACACATAAAAAAAGCCAGTCTAACGACTGGCTTTTTTTTGAATTAAAATTTACGTGTTGTTATTGAATAAGACCAAGTTGTTTTAGAAAACTCATGTTATCCATAAAATCTTGTTCTTCTACTATTTTACCATCTACAATTTTAGCAATGGTACTCCCTTCAATATTTACCGTTCTTCCTGTTGCAGGAATTCCCATAAATACCCCGGTGTGAGTTCCAGTAAATTGCCAATGTTTCACTAAATTTTCCCCGTCGGCAAACATTCTTTTTACCGTAAACTTTCGGTTCGAAAATCCAGTCACAAAACCTGCATAATACGCTTTAGCGTCCTTGATTCCTTTAATTTCGGGTAAGGTGTGTAAAACGATTGACTCAGCATAAGCGGTGTCTAATACATTCACTTTTCCTTCGTTAATTACTTGCTCCCAAACTTTCGTATAAAAGTCAACATTTTTTTTAGATTGAGCCGCGTTTTTATCCGCATCACTCATACAGGCGGTAATCGATAATCCAGCCAATAATAAGACTACAATTTTTTTCATTTTTTTAATGTATTGGTTAAACATTTCAAATATATAAATTACTTTTTAAAGACAACTAATATGTTTTTGGTATTTGTGTTTATACGCTAAAAAAGTGTAATTTTGTAGCTCTGTAATTACTATGAAAAACCACGTATTTAGATCCACATGTGCTATTGCAGTCTCGGTTGATTTACTGGGCGATAAATGGTCGCTCCTTATTTTGAGAGACATGCTTTTGCACCGAAAATCTACATTTAAAGAGTTTTCGAATTCTAAAGAAAAAATTGCAACCAATATACTTACCAATAAATTGCAATTTTTAATGCAATCGGGATTTATTGAAAAGTTAGATCCAAATGGCACAAAAAAGAGTACGCGTTATATTGCTACTCGAAAAGGAGTTTGTGTGTTACCCTTAATAATTGAATTGTACTTGTTGTCCATCGACAGTTTAGACGAATCGGTTTTTAATGCCTCGCAATTGGCTATTAAAGCTGAAATCAAAGCTAACCGAGCTCTCTTTGAATCCGGTAGACGCGAAAAATATATTGCCTTTTTAGAAGAACTTCAAGCCGAGCTAAAAAAACAAAAAAGCCTTTCATAAGAAAGGCTTTCTTATTATTATTTATCGTTCAACCCGATTGCAAACCCAAACAAAGCCGCAACTATTGCCAAATGAACAAACAATACGGCTTTTTGCCAAGTCGGTCGGTCGTTCCACTTTTGTTCTTGGTCAAAAGGATCAAAAGCCAATGCAATTCCAAATGAAGAAACCGCTTGCATGTAATCTTTAGAAAATAAGGCTTGGAATAATCCAACTAAGATAAACCCTATATAAAGAAATTTGTTAAAAGATGTTTTCATGTTTATACTATTTAAGTCCAAATATAAAAAATTACTAAGTTTGTAAAAAATATCTCATGAAAAAAGCTGCCCTTTATATTCTCCTATTTATTTTTAATATGGGATATTCTCAAACTATCTTTCAAGATAATTTAAACAATTATACCGTTAACGCGCAATTAAGTGGACAAGGAACGTGGACCAATAATTCTTCCAATGGCGGAACAGGTGCTTGTACGGGTGCGTTGTGCGTGAATGCAAAAGTGCTCACGCCAGGTTTCAATTACCTCAATTATGGCACCTCAACCAAATCCTTACAATTACTATCGGATACTGACGGTTGTGGTACGTTGTTTACGCCGGTAACGTCAGGAGATGTTTACGTAGGGTTTATGATTAATGTTAGCAGTGCAGCGACCAATCCCAATGATTTTTTTAGGGTAAATAATGGAGGCGGTTTTACTACTGCATTTAGAGTTTTTATCAAAACCGTATCAGGTAATACCTTCTCTATTGGCATCAGTAAAGGAGCTCCTGGAAATGCCACTGTGTATAGCACAAATGTCTATTCCTTTAATCAAGATTATCTCGTAATTTTAAAATATTCGCATTTAGCAGGTGCTGCCGATGACCAATTGAATTTGTATGTCAATCCGGTTATGGCCAATGGCGTTCCTACTACTCCTGATGCCACTACGAATTCGGGCACCGATCAATCGGGAAATCTTGATCGAATTGCCTTTCGACAAAACACCACAGTGGCAACAACACCCACCGGAAGAGCCGGATTGGTTAGTGTGGCCCGTTCCTGGACCGGATTAATTTTTCCAACCATGGCAGCAACGGCTTTTTCCAAAGCCCATTTTACCATCACTACCAAAGATGCAAAAAATGGTATCTTGCAAATTAATGCCTTGGAAACCATTGAAAAAGCAATCCTTTCTATCTATAATCTAGAAGGAAAATTGGTGGAAAATAAATCGATTACCTTACAAAACACCACCAATGAAATTGCCATTCATCCTATTGCAAATGCGGGGGTGTATTTGGTTTCTATTTCAGCAAATGGCGAAAAATACAGTCAGAAAGTACTGGTAAACTAGTTTTTATTACTACTTTGAAAGTAGTTACACCTAATAAAACAAAAAAACCCGACACTTTCGTATCGGGTTTTTATTTTGCTCCCCCTATTGGAGAAAGTTACAACTTTGATGTGATGATTGAGTTCTTGACTAAAAAAAACATATAGTTAAATGTTATAACTTTTTCTAACCAATAAGAAATACAATTTATCAGAAAGTAATTTTCTAAGTTTTAATAGTATTGGACCTGGCTTACCAATAGCATATCTCATTTTATTATTATTATCTGTTGCGGCAATAAAAATTGTTTTAGCAACAACCTCTGGCCCTTCTGCATCATTTATAACTTTTGCTGCTGCCACATTAAATTTTGAAATAAATACATCATAATCACTTGTGTAATCAGGCTTAATGAATTGTCGGCTTCTTCCATAAAAATCAGTTGCTATTGGACCAGGCTCAATAAGTTTTAATTTAATGTTGAATTGTGCTAATTCATAATGTAATGACTCTGTAAAACCCTCAACAGCAAATTTTGTTGCATGATAAATACTGTATAATGGGAAAGTAATTTTTCCACCCATACTTGAAATTTGAATGATTGTTCCGCCTCCAGAGGGACGCATCGCTTTTATTGCTTCTCTTGTCACTCGCATTAATCCAAATACATTGGTGTTGAATTGTTTTTCAATCACCTCGTCAGACATTGCTTCAAAAGCTCCATCTACTCCATAACCAGCATTATTTAACACAACATCAATAGTTCCAAATTCTTCTTTTACTTTCTTAAATACTTGAGTGATACTATCAAGATTGGTTACGTCCAAAGGATAAAGCTTGACATTTGGATACGACCTAAAGCCGATTTCGCTTTCTGGATTTCTTTGGGTTGCAATTACATTCCATCCATTTTTCGCAAATTCAATAGCGGTTGATTTCCCAATTCCACTTGAGGTTCCTGTAATTAAAATTGTCTTTTTCATATGATTGTATTTTTAATTTTGAACAAACGTAGTGGTATAAATTAAAACCTACAACATTAGAGTATAGTCTATAGTTGTTATTTTTTTATAATTTTTTATATTTGCATTATGTTAATAAATGAAATAGCTAAAATTACCGGGATTTCTGCCCATACAATTCGCTTTTATGAAAAGTCAGGATTGATTGAAGGAAAGCGCGATGAGTCTATTAAAACAAACAATTATTTTCACTACGATGAAGAAACAATTGAAAAATTGGAATTCATTAGCGATGCTAAATCTGTTGGGTTCACCATAAGAGAAATAGGGCAACTCATCGATGCTTGGTACAATAATAGATTCAGCAAAGAAGAAAAATTAAGTATTCTTGACGAAAAATTACATTCTCTTGAACAAAAGATGAAGGAGATTAAAGAAATGAAGAATCAAATAGAAGAGTTCAAGAAAGATGTCCTAAACGATAAGTGTTAATTCCAAAATAAAAAGCCATCAGAAATGATGGCTTTTTATTTTTTGCTCCCCCTCTTGGGCTCGAACCAAGGACCCTCTGATTAACAGTCAGATGCTCTAACCAACTGAGCTAAGGAGGAATCACCTCAAAGGTTTGTATTTTGCTAAAAAGTTGCTCCCCCTCTTGGGCTCGAACCAAGGACCCTCTGATTAACAGTCAGATGCTCTAACCAACTGAGCTAAGGAGGAAAATGTTTATCTTTTTAGCGAGTGCAAATATAAACTGATTTTTTATTACCGCAAATTATTTGCTGTAAAAATTACAAAAGTTTATCCATTAT
>JACCDI011354301.1_pt1 | contig 32069 bp, 26 predicted proteins | sample 7442791 | NCBI WGS metagenome assembly JACCDI01 (sample SAMN15323434, study PRJNA562643) | freshwater metagenome | isolation source: river surface water | place: USA:Blue River Watershed | collected 2017-08-15
CTGGGCTTTTATTCACGTGGCGTGGTTCCGGTTAAGGTGGAAGTGCTCCATCGCTGAGTTGATTCCCTGTCGACGTCCTGCGTCTTTCTTGACGTATTGACTCAGGAGTTTCGACACTTACCGCCCCGCATATCATGCTGACAACGTCCATGATTTGAGCCCTCGGCGCATAAGCCACCAATGATTAGTGGAAAGTCTCATTCTGCATTCTTATCCCAACAAAGGGATATGGCTGGCAAATGCATCACCCAAGCCAACACCATGGGGATGCTCCAGTCGATTCGCTCTTGCAAGAGCCACCTGCTATCGAAACCCAAAAAGCGCAATCTTTGAATCAAAAACAAGGTGCACAGAGCATACATTGCGAGAAAAACCGCATTTTAATTTCATGAATTATAAAATTGTTGCGATTTTGTTCAGAAAAACTCGATTTTTGATTGCTTTTTACGAAAAATAACTCCACTTTATCGCTCCCACCCACATTTTCAATCATCATGGCAAATCAAGAACCAATGGACGGTGCCCAGGCACTCATCAAAACGCTCGATGAATTAGGCATCGAGTATGTATTCGGCTACTCAGGAGGTGCTGCGCTCCCCATCTTTGACGCTTTGGAGACTGTCAAGACCAACATGAAGTTTGTATTGGTTCGTCATGAACAAGGCGCTGTTCACATGGCCGATGGTTATGCACGTGCCACTGGTAAACCCGCTTGCGTGTTGGTAACATCGGGACCAGGGGCTGGCAATACCGTCACGGGTCTCATGACCGCGCAAATGGACTCGGTGCCGATGATCGTTCTGTGCGGTCAGCAAGTGACATGGATGCTCGGCAAAGATGCATTCCAAGAGGCTGACATTTTCGGCATCACCATGCCGGTAGTGAAACACAATTTCCTCGTTAAAAACACCAATGATCTTCCCAAGGTTGCCCGCGAGGCCTATCACATCGCCACCAGCGGGCGCCCCGGTCCGGTGCTGATCGATGTGCCGAAGGATGTCTCCCAATCCCCTTTTACCGGTGACATGGAACCGGAAATTGACCTCCCTGGCTACCACCCCGAGGAAGCATTTAACATTTGTCCCAAAGCGATCGATGAGGCGGTGCAAATCATTGCCCATGCCAAGCGTCCCGTGATTCTCGCGGGGCAAGGAGCCATGATTTCCCGCGCTGGCGAGGAATTGTTGAAGTTTGCTGAAACTCTCAACTGCCCGGTGACCAGCACCCTGTTGGGCAAGGGAATTTTCCCGGAAACGCACCGTCTGTCACTGGGGATGATTGGCATGCACGGCACAGCCTATGCGAACAAGGCCATCTGCGAGGCCGACCTGATTTTTAACGTCGGATCGCGGTTCGACGACCGCATCATCGGCAAGCCCCACATGTTCGGTCGCAACGCCAAGATCATTCACATCGATATCGATAACGCGGAGATGAACAAAATGATTCGCCCCGATGTGCAGATTGTGGGCGATGCGAAGGCTGCCCTCGGCGAACTCAACAAGCGTGTATCCAAGCTGGATACCGTTGAATGGAATGCCCATCTGGATACCTACAAGAAAAAGTATCCCCTCTCCTACAAAAAACAGGGTGGTCTGCGGATGCAACAGGTGATCCAAGAACTTTACAAACAAACCAAAGGCAAAGCGATTGTCTCCACGGACGTTGGTCAACACCAGATGTGGGCGGCCCAGTTTTTCCTCAACGATCGTCCCTACGAGTGGCTGTCCTCCGGTGGAGCCGGCACCATGGGCTTTGGTTTCCCAGCAGCCATCGGCGCACAATTTGCCTGTCCCGACAAAACAGTGATCTCGATTTCCGGTGACGGCGGCTTCCAAATGACCTTGTTCGAACTCGCCACCGCGGCCATTCACCGCCTACCACTCAAGATCGTGGTGTTGAACAACCACTATCTCGGCATGGTGCGCCAATGGCAGGAATTGTTCTTCGATGACAGACTCAGCGGTGTCGATCTTATTGGCAACCCCGATTTCTGCAAACTTGCCGCTGCCTACGGCATCCCCAGCGTCAACATCAAACGCCCCGCGGATGTTTCCCGCATGATCAAAAAAGCCCTGGCATACAATGATGGCCCCATTCTGATTCACGCCGAGTGCATCAAGACGGACAACGTTTTCCCGATGATACCGGCTGGTGCCGCTCTTGAGGAAATGCTGATCGAACCTCCGAAGCACAAAATGGCCAAACCAACGGGTTCCACGTGATCCTGTTGCCCACTTCACAACCTCACCATTTCCGATCCATTTCTTTTTTCACGCTATGCAAACCATCGTTACCACCGACACCCCCGTCGCCCCGTCCCAACAACAGGCGGTGCACACTCTCTCGGTTCTTGTCAACAACCGACCCGGCGTGCTGATGCGCATTTGCCAGGTCTTTGCGCGCCGCGGATTCAACATCGACAGCTTGGTCGTGTCCCAAGGACGCGATACCCGTTTCTCACGTATGACCATTGGAATCGTGGGAGACCCTAACGGGCTGGAGCAAATCATCAAACAAGTGCACAAATTGATTGATGTCATCCATTGCTACGAACACACCAGTGATGATTCGGTTGTGCGCGAATTGCTCATGATCAAGATCGCTTGCACTCCCGCGGATCGCTCCCAGGTGTTGCAAATTTGCGAACATTTCAATGGCAAGACGGTCGATCTTACCCCAACGAGTATCATTATCATGATTACCGGGGAAAGTGCCAAAGCCGACGCCGCGATCACCATGTTCTCTCAGTTCGATATCATTGAAACCGTGCGAACCGGCAAAGTGGTCATGGCAAGAGGCGAGCAGCCCACCTGATCACGCCCCTATCGACTCTCCCCGCAACAATTCATGGATTCCTGGAAAAGCGAACTACCGTTCTACGTCATCGGGCATCGTAACCCGGACACCGATGCCATTTGCTCGGCCATTGGTCATGCCGCCTTGCTGCGTCTTACGGGAGAGCCCACAGCCACGGCCGCACGCTGCGGGGAACTCACCATGCGTACCGCATGGGTGTTGCAGGAAGCGGGTTTGGAGCCTCCGGCATTGATCGATGATGTGCGCACTACTGCAGGAATGATGTGCCGCAAGGATGTGATCAAGGTTTCACCCCATGACACATTTCTCACAGCATACCAACGAATGCTGGAAGCGGGTGTGCGGGCCGTTCCCGTTGTCGACGAGGAAAACCAAGTTACAGGAATCCTCCGTTACCTTGATCTGCTGGAATTATTGGTGCCGGCCCAAACACAGGGTCTCGCTGTGCGCACTGTCCAAGTGGCCTTGAAAAACATGGCCGCCACTTTGCAGGCTGAAAATATCGGCGCACCCTGTCCGCAAAGTGAAGATGAGGAAAACCTCATCATACTGGTGGGCGCATCATCACAGGACACCGTGGAAAAGCGACTGCTAAAAGCACGTGAAGATGGCACGATTGGCCGTTTCCTCGTGATCTGCGGAGATCGACCCTACGTACACAAAATGGCAATCGATTCGGGTGTGAGAGCACTCTTGATTACGGGCGGATACGGCATCTCTCCCGACTTGGAAAAACTAGCTCGTGAAAAAAACATCTGTGTGTTGATGGCAAAACAAGATACAGCCTCATGCACGACCTTGATCCGATGCTCTCGCACCGTTCGTCACGTCTTGGACGTTGGATTCATCAACGTGACAGAACACGAGCCCGTGTCCCTGTTGAAAAAACGTCTGAGCAGCACCACTCAAGAGCTTTTTCCCGTCGTAACCGCGGATGAACAGCATTTGTTGGGAGTCGTTTCAAAATCCGATCTGATTGACCCGCCCCGCCTACGCTTGGCACTGGTGGATCACAATGAATACGCACAAGCGGTCAGAGGTGTGGAGGAAGCGGAGATTGTTGAAGTAATCGATCACCATAGACTTGCTGGGAATCTGGTATCCCGCGAACCGATCCGCTATCTCAACGAACCCGTTGGATCAACCTCAACACTGGTGGCCAGAAAATTCGCTCACAGGGATCTCACGCCCGATCCCGGCGTTTCCCTTTGCCTGTTGGCGGGAATCGTTTCGGATACCCTCAATCTCACATCCCCCACCACTACGGATCTCGATCGAGACATGCTGTTATGGCTCGCCGGTCTCGCCGGAGTTGATGCCGCTGAGTTCACACGGAAGTTTTTTGCCATCGGATCGCTTTTGGCCAATGGGACGGTGGATGAAATCGTCAATGCCGATCGCAAGGAGTTTTCCGACGAAGGGCTGAAAATTTCCATCGCGCAAGTGGAGGAACTGGGCATGGAAGCTCTCGCGACTCGTGAAGACGAACTGCTTTGCCACTTGCGACAATTGGTGCAAAAAGAGCGCCTCGATCTGATATGCTTGGTTATCACCGATGTGACAGAACATTTCAGCCATATTCTGGCTGTAGGTAACCCGATGCTCATGGATTCCCTGCCCTACCAGCGCATCAACGAACATTCCTTCTCCGCCCCCGGAGTCGTAAGTCGCAAAAAACAGATTTTCCCTGCTGTATGCCAGGCGATCCGTCTAGTCCGACGCTAGATACCAAAAAGAAGATGCATCTGATTGCATACTAGGCCACCAAAGTTGACGTTCGCGGCTGATTGCGTCAGCAACTAGGGACTTGCGTCATGGTCGCGTGTCAACCGCCTGAAGTTCGACCAGCGGTGGAAAGTCAGAAAATTGGCATCATGATTGTTGCGCGCGCCGCCTGTGGCATCCTCCCATGCGGTTCTGCAAACGGCGATCAAATCATCTCCATCAAATTGCCAATCCAGATACTGAAAACCATGTTTTCGCACATCGGCGTGGCTCAACAACACACAGCGAATCTCCCAGCGCGTCAAATCCTTCGAATGCAACAATGCGACGGTATTGCGAATGGATGCGGGATGGCCGGCAGCAGCGTTGACAGGCAACACAATACTTGAAAGAGCCCAATAGCCGGGAGCGGTAGGGTCTTTTCGAATCGTAAATTTTTTGCATGCTCCCGGAAAATCGACAAGGTCCTTTTCTGGCGAAAAAGCAATCTTCGCACCATCGGCGGAAGCTCTCACAACAGCTGCTTTTTCCGAGAGTTGCGGGCAATCGACCCGGAGAACATTCACCACCGATCCATCCGGTGTAACAACCGCATTTCCCTCGAGCCAGGCATTGAAACGATTTTCCGGAAGCCAGGAACTATCGCGTGCCAGCGGGTTGCTGATGGTCCAGGATACCGGATCCAACAAATCCTTACCCGCAGGAATCGACATCATCCTCGCACGATAACGCTCACCCCATTTATTGCCATGATCCGCATCCTCGATCGCCCGCCACAGTCTTCCATTTTGCTCGATCACGGGAACTGGTGCGGTGTGCCATTGACCCTCGGCGAGCACTGCGGGTTCTGACCAATGGGTTCCCTGTTCATCGGACTTCCGGATCAGGATCCTGCCATGGTGTTTGTCCAGGCCAAGCGCATAAACGGCCTTCCGATGAGTGAAAAGACCGGTCCAGAAAAAATCCTGAAAATCCCGCACATGACTCCAGGTCCGACCGCGATCCGTGGATCGATACAAACGCCCCTGAGCCGACTGGTATTCTCCACTGCGAGGACCAAAAAAATCATGGCTTGATATATACGAACCATCAGGAGCAATACAAATGGAGGGAGAACCGATGTAGCGACCACTGGCGGACGGTGAATGATAAATCACTTGCCCGGGAGGAGGCGGAATGCTTTGCACCCGAGGCTTTGGCAACTCCTTGGCCAATGCCTGCGCATGCCGAGTGCCCTCGGGAGTATCGATGAGGTTTTCCATTTCGATCAAGCGGTCGTCGTAGGCATACAATTCGCGTGCGACAACCGAACCCGTCGTGATGTCGCGCCATTCGGTGTAGCGGTGGCTCCGGTTCCGAACACTGTATCCCATGGAGCGTGCTTGCGCGATATCGTCGGGATGTTGCGAAAACGCGGATGGTTTCACTTCCGCTTGAGGGTTGTTCAGGATCGGACACAGGCTCACCCCGTCCATCGGCTGGGAAGATGGCGGCAAACCACACAACTCCACCAGAGTCGGATAGAGATCGACCATTTCAACAATCGAGCGGGATTCCCTGCCACGCTGCGCGATACCCGGGGAGTCAATCATCAGCGGCACGCGGGTGTCGCGCTCGAAGTTGGTCAGTTTACCCACTATGCCATTTTCCCCCAGATGATAGCCGTTATCCGACCAGAAAACGACATGAGTGGACTCACGCAGCCCCAATCGGTCGAGTTCGGCCAACACTTTGCCGACATTCTCGTCCAGATAACTGACACCGGCGAGATACCCGTGCCTAAGCTCCATGAGCATGTTCTTGTCGAAAGCCCCTTGGGCAGGCATTCCGGCATAGCCGCGCGGCTCCTTCGATCCGTGTATCGCCATATCAGGCGCTCCTCGTGGTCGATCTGGATGATCCGGAGGAGAGAGTTTTGTCCGGTCATAAAGATCCCACCAGCGTTTCGGCGCATTATACGGAAGATGCGGCTTCCAAAAACCCACAGCAAGAAAAAACGGACGGTCCTTCAGATCATGCAGAGCCTTCACCGCAGCATTCGCGATACGACCGTCGATGTAGGCGTCATCCGGGACATCCAGAGCCTGCGTCGCGGTGATTTGTGAAATCGGTGGCTTCGGTTGATCCATGTGTTGTGGTAGATCCAAGCGATGATTTCCCCAGTGAAAACTCTGAGGCACGCTCCAGGAATCGGGATCACCTTCGATGTTCAGATGATAGTTGTGATAGATCTTGCCGATTCCCACCGCCTGATAGCCGTGATTTTTGAAATGTTGGGAAAGTGTGACCACATGCGGCACGGTTTCCCGAAAGTGCGTACGCAGATCGGTGATACCAATGCGGTCAGGACGCTGCCCTGTCATCATCGAAGCGCGCGAAGGATTGCAAACAGCCTGCTGACAATAGGCACGGGTGAAAACACGCGAACGGGCAGCCAGTGCGTCAAGGTGCGGTGTCACGGCCTCTTTGCCACCGAAAGCAGAAAGATCACAGCGCAAGTCGTCGGCCACCAGCAACAGCACGTTGGTTTTCTCTGCGGCAGAAAGACATGCCGTACCTCCGCGAAGCAAGACAACAAGAAGAAACAGCCGGCGTATAAACAGGGACATGCAGATGGGGAAAATCATGGATGGATCTGAGCGGATTTACGAACAAAAACAAGTGGGCGGTAATGTGCTGAGTCGGTAGGATTCATGGTGATTCTTTTCGTTTCGGCATTCTGGCGTTCACATCACGCAGCTTCGACAATAACAACCGCCTCATGTACGAGACTTTTTCCTCTTGCAGCTTCGAGAGGTCTTTTGATTCTGAGGGATCGCGGGAAAGATCGTAGAGTTCGACATTTCCCGTCTCAAAAAAATACAGCAGCTTGTCATTACCGATGCGCAATGCGGCGTGAGGATAGCTTCGTGAGATGACAAAATCAGCTACTCCGATGGTGGATTTCGCCTGATCGAAGCGTTCCTCTGGGTGATAGTAGGGAAAATGCCAGAACAAGGGCCGTGAAAACCAACTGTCATCTGTTTTCCCCTTGAGGCATGGTAGCAGACTCCTGCCATCCAGCACTTGATCCGCGGGCAAATTCGCGACTTCAAGGATTGTCGCCGCGAGATCCATACCGATGACAGGAACTTGGCATGTAACGCCCGCCTTGACCGTGCCCGGCCAGCGAATCGCCAAGGGAACACGAACGCCACCTTGGTAAAGATTCCACTTACTTCCCCTCAGGGGAGCAAGGGATGAAACTTCCGGATGCCCGCCATTGTCGGAAGTGAGAATCACGATGGTATCCTTCGACAATCCTTGATTCTCGAGAGCTTCCAAGAGACAGCCAACCTGATGATCGAGGGTCTCCACCATCGCGGCATACTGGGCGAGCTTCGGCGACCGCCCCTGGTCCAGACGGGATTGATGCCACGCGACGCGATCCTTGCACGGGCTGTGGAATGGATCATGAACCTGATAGAAGGACATCCACAGCAGAAAGGGTTTGGAGCGAGGTTGGGACAGAAAGTCGACCGCTTCATCAATCAATGAATCCCGTGGAAAAGCATCGCCTGAGAGGTCCTCCGGCATTTTCCCCAGATATCCATAAGGATGTGAGCCAAAACGATCGATGCAATGGGAAAATCCGAACGATTCCGGACCATGACCGGGAAGCCAACCAAGATACGTTTTATGGTGCCGATTGAGATGCCATTTGCCGAAAAATGCGGTATCATAACCTGAATTTCGCAGAATTGTGGCGACTGTCGGAAGGCCCGATTCAAGTTCAGTCGGATAGTCGGGTGCTTGCAGCAAACGCTTGTCTTGGGGACGACCGGTCGAATTTTTGGGCACAAATTCATAATGCAATCGCGCCGGAGAGCGGCCACTGAGAAGCGCCGCCCTGGATGCTGAACAAATGGGTGCAGCGGCATGTGCTTGATCGAAATGCATACCCTCACGTGCGATGCGATCCATGTGGGGTGTGCGAAAATCTTGTTGTCCCGCATAACCGATGTCACGCCACCCCAGATCATCCACACAAAGGAACAACACGTTGGGCAGGCGCGATTCGGCATGCAACCGCTGGCAGGCGACAAAAAACGAGAAACAAACGATGAACGAGGCGTGACGCGATATCATGAAGCAATATTTTCTCATGCGGATCAATACGTCAAACAACAAGAGAACCACGGAAAAGAGTCGGTTCAGGAGTGCCATATGAGAAGAGAACAACATTTTTCACACGGTGGCTGGAGGGCGGAGAATTTTGGCAAAGCGCGAGATCATTTCCGGAGTGCAGGACTGAATGGGGGGCATCATCTCCGCACGACACAATCCCAAGGCCGCAAGTCCGCCCTTGATCGAAGCGAAGACGGATGTCGGCTGTCCGGTGCTTTCGAATATCGTTTCGCCGAGATTACGAATGATCCATTGCAAATGCTCCGCTTCCTGCACATCTCCGGCGACAAAGGCATCGATCAATGAGCGGAAGTAACGCGGGTAAAGAATGGCTCCTCCCGCCACCGCGCCATGCACGCCCATGCGAAGCCCCTCGAGAAACAAAAAATCGTTGCCCACAAGCACGCAGAGTTCAGGCCTCGCGCGGGAGATTTCAATCACTCTTCGAAGATAAGAGACATCCGCGGAAGAGTCCTTGAAGCCAACCAGACCGGGAAAATCGATGGCGTGTCGCAATGTGCTTTCATCGAACGAATGCCCTGTCAACCATGGCATGTTGTAGAGCATGACCGGCAATGCCAGTCGGGGCATGATGCAATCGAGGTAACAGCGCATTTCCACAGCGGAAATTTCATAATACGAGGGCGCATTGACTACTACGGCATCGACTCCGGCATTTGCCGCATGATCAGCGAGCATCAGGCTATGCTCGAGAGAACAATCCCCAATCCCCACAAGCAGTGGCATGATACCACGAAACGCCTCGGCTGCCGCACTGATCGCTTCCAAGCGTCGCACCATAGGCAGTGAAGCACATTCACCTGTTGATCCCAAAACAAAAGCTCCATCGCAGCCACCCCGCGACAGATGCTGAGCAATTGCGAAAAACGCCTCACGGTCCACCCCACCACACTCCATCAGAGGAGTGGGCACCGGAGGTATAATCCCGCGCAGAACTTTCATGAATGCAATTCTGTTAGAATGCGCAATGAATCAACATCATGGGGTGATCCGTGTGACCTTCAGTCGGGCGAATATCGAACCTTGCCCTGTCGGCAATACATACGAGATGGTCGTGGCGTCATTGACGCTTGGTGTGACCGTAACCCATGAGCTGGAATCGAGAGTTGAGGAAGTTTCAATGGAATACGTTAGATCTCCGTTGGCGACTGCCTCCGCACGCTTCGAAAACGACACGGTTCCGTTGGTAAGAAACGCGGAAGGCTGATCAGGATTCTTAGGATTCAATCCTGCGATGGCATACTCCAGACCGTTACTCAGGCCATCCAAATCGGAATCTTCGTTGAAAGCAGCTCCTGTGATACCATTGGCCGTCGCCCAGGTTAAGTAGCTGTTATTCTGGATTTCCACGGCCGTAAGCGTCAATGCCGGTGTAGATGAAGTGGAGTCATTGTATTTTACCCGAAAATTGTTCGTGCCTGCACTGATCACTCCGCCATCGGGAACCGCTGAGCCGTTGTAGAAAAGAGTGCCATTGAACGTACCGTTGTGCCCGACAATTTGGAGGGAGGCGCCCGGAGCCACCGCAGCGGGATTCACATCCGATATGGTCAGATTTACGTTGGAATTCAGTGTGACACTTCCCGAGGATTTGATGTAGTCGGCGGACAAATCAGTCGTATTGATGTTCAACACTAAGGTCGATCCGGCGTCAAACGTGAGAGCACCGGTGTTGAGGGAGCCCAAGGTATTGGTATCGCCGGCCGTGATACTTCCCTGCACGAACACGGGTGCATCGGTGCTGCCAGTGCCGCCGAGTGTCGCCCCGGCTTCCACGGTCAATGTCGATGAACCGCTATGACTGGCGTTCAACAACAACTTGCCTTGTTGTATGGTTGTCGTTCCCGTGTGGCTGTGACTACCCGAGAGCGTCAGGGTCTCGGGACCTTTTTTCACCACAGAGAGATTGCCGGTGACGTTGCCCGCATAAAACGGAAGAACGCCAGGAGAGGCATTGTTGCTAGTTGTCGCAGCAATGATTCCCGGGCTTGCTGTTCCATTGGCGAGAGCGATGTTCAATGTCGCATCATTCGCCACGTCAGTCTTCGCCGTCAGGATGATCTGGTTGCCGTTGCTCGAAACGACGTAAGCATCCGCAATCGCTGTCACGGCCGCAAGCGCGGCTCTGACTTTATCAGACCAGACGGCTGGTGTGTCGCCATTTGCCACTGGAACGGTTACTGCCACGGGAGATCCGGAGATTTGCTGACCGGTCACCGTGACAAGCACATCGCCATCCGCGAGAGCGGTTCCTGTGGCGAGAGCTGTTTCCACTTGGGCGCACCCGCTGAAATTGGTGTGGAATGTCAGTAGCGATGGCGACGGAGCAGTATTGCGGATGATGGTATTTCCCGTGCTGGCCCAGCGGCAGAGCGAACGGACTTCCTGGTTATAACCGTTCATCTCCAAGATGGCGGCGTTGGTATTGTCACCCAACGACACTACGGCTGTGATAGGAAGGGCGTTGTTGGCTCCGAGCTTGATGGTGTTCTCGCTCAAATACAGCCAACGGAAATCATTTGCCGTGTTTTCGAACCGCACTGTGCCATTACGTATCGAGACTCTCACCGGATTCACGCTTGTTGGCTGAAGCGGGTCCAATCCAATCACACTCTGAATCACGCGACCGCTGACCACCAATTCACCCGTGCTGATGGAACCGAAAACACCTCCTGCGTTCACTGCCCCAGCGACAGTCACGTCTCCGGATAAAGTTGTGGAATTGTTGGCTTGGTTGTTATAAAGGGCACCTTCATTCACTCGTCCGCCCGATTTGATGGTAATCGGACGGCTTAGAACAACTCCCGAAGATGCCAGCGTGACCTGTGCCCCTGAAGCACCCGCGATTTCAACACTTCCATCAGCTCCAAGAGATTGTGCGTCCGTTACGAAAAGACGGCCAGTTCCGCGAAGAATCGTACCTCCGGTGTAGGTGTTTGAATTCGACATGGTGAGATCGGAAGCTCCATCCTTGATCAGTGTTGCGGCTCCGGAAACGACACCGGTGACCGTCAGGTTCTGCCCACCGGAAATGGTTGAATTGGCAGAGAGCTGAATACTCCCCGAGAGCGTATTGGCGGCGTTGTCGGAACTCAGCGTGCCGCCATTCAGGACGAAGGTGTTGGACAAATTGCGACTTCCCCAAAGGGAAATTGCACCGGACGCATTCACCGTAATCTTGCGATCAACGCTACCAATGTTGTCATTCTCCACTCCCAAAGTGCCGCCATTGATCACAAATTCCGATACGCCGTTGTAGTTATCAGTTTTCAGAGATATCTGGTTCGAGCCTACTTTGATGAACTTCCGGGGAATGAGAGGATCTGTCGAGCCAATGCCTCCGGCTCCCGCAGTTCCGATTAAATCAAACCGAGAGCCGTTACCGCCCAGGGCCGCATCACCGGAGAGGGTTAGAAAGTTGATTCCAGAACTGAAGAGACCGTTTCCACTATTGATGACAGCGCCGGTTGTGGCATCTGTTCCCGTACCGGAAACGACAATCGGTAGCGCGGCAGACCCAGCAAAAGCAAATCCCCCCAAATCGAGGGTGCCCGTATTAGAGACAACCACGGAAGCAGTTCCACCAGTGGGAGTGGGGATCGCTCCCGCAACACCACGCTTGACGGTGCCGCTGGTAATAGTGGTTCCACCCGTCCATAATTGACTGAGGCCGATGGTATAGGTTCCGGTCCCCTGGAATACCACGGTTCCGGCACCGCCGATCGATTGGGAGATTGTAAGATTCGACGAGTGGTTGAACGCCAGTGTGCCATGGTTTGTGATCGCTCCGGTGCCGAGCGAACCGGTCGTACCACCATTGCCCACGGTGACTTGTCCCTGATTGATCGTGGTGCCGCCTGAATAGGTGTTGTCATTGAGAAGATTCAGCGTGCCCGTTCCCTCTTTCACAAGAGACGTTGCTCCCGCAATAGAGCCACTGCCAGATAGAGTGTAGTCAACACTGTGGTTGAACGTCAGGCTACCAGGTGCCAATTCTCCGCCGAGAACCACATTCGTCGAACCCAAGGTGTCGCCGAATGTGACAAGATCGAACTGCTGAAACTTGTCCGGCGCGGAAGTGGTTGTTTGCGTGAAATTCTTTTGGTCGGTTGTGAGGTTCCAGGCGCTGCCTTCGTTTCCATTCCATGACAGTGCGAGGGGCGCCGTGGTACTCGAGAATGTCAGCTCGATCGTTTTCGCTCCCGAGTTATGTATGATCGACGGCGCGTAACGGCTGTTAACGATGTAACCGCTGAGCTGCGGTATTCCCGTAAGATCACCCCCATAGCTGGCGATCACGCCACCGATTGGCGTCGAAGTGTTCAGTCTTACCGCGATCTGGGCATTGGCAAGATTGAGATTGCCCGTGACAGCGATTTTATCGAGACCAAATTCCGTCACATCCACTTCGTAGGAACCATTGACACTAAGATTACCGTCAAAGTTCATAAGAGACTCACCACCCACGCCGCCGGGGCGAAGAATGCTGCCGCTGGCAATTGTAAGGTTGCCGAACACATCCGGCACCTCACGGCCCGCAGGGGCCAGCGCCGATGCTAGAACCGCTCCGTTGAATATAGTATCGGTCGAGGCATCCAACTGCCCTGTGCCTGTCAAGGCCAATGTCATGCCCGACAACGATGCGTCAGCCGACAGCTTGAGCGTTCCGGCATCGACGTTAAGCCCCGCCAGAGTATGCCCCCCGGCCAATGCAAGGCTGCCAGTTCCTTTCTTGCTTAATGTGCCTGCCCCTGACAGAGAGCTGGAAAATATGATATTATTGCCATTGGTATCGATGCTACCGCCAGTCTGCGGAATTGCACTGATGAATGATGATAGATCTGCAGAGAACCCAGCTGCGTAGCGCAGCGTGCCACCGCCAAAGTTGATCGCCTTTTGGCCTGTTGCATAGGTCAAACCTGATCGGAAAAGATTGTTATTATGCCTTGGCTCGAAAACTCCGCCGTTCACATTGACGACGTCGAAGGTCCCCATGGAATCCCCTGTGCGCAACAGTCCACCTGTGACAGTCGCCATACTCATGACATTTCCCTCATTGATAAAAGTCCCCTGCTCCACCAGCAGAGACGTACGAGTTCCATCGAAGGAAGTAGGCACGGTATTATCATAATCATTCAAAGAGTTCACTGGATAATTAGCATTAAGACGCATAACGCCTACGCCAGTTTTCCGAAGCCTTCCATTACGAAAACCCGCGGAATACTCCAAATCGACGCCGGTGGCATCGCTCGTGGAAGCCACATTGAAGGTTCCGTTCGTGCCGCCGTTGCCACTTATTCCTCCATAACTTGCGAGAAGAACGCCGGTATTGCCCAGTGAACTAACTATCGAAGACTTACTTGTGCCGGAGACATTCACCGCAAAATTTGACTGAGCGACCAGAGACCCACTGTTTCCCAGTCGCAATGTTCCGCCGGAGGAAGTGGCTCCACCAATCGTAACTCCTCGACGAAAATTGTTAGCACCGTTCACCTCAACAATTCCGCCATTGCGGACTGCGAGACCGGTGGAGGAGCCATTATCAAGTGCATTTGTGCCTCCTAACCTGAGAGTCGTGCCAGTTCCCGTGACATCAAAAATTCCTGCGAAAACGCGATTTGTCCCTGCAACGGTCATCAGCCCGCCGCCTTGGATCGTAGTGGTCACGGAACCGCTGATCACAGCGCCCGATGTAACGCCGGAGAACGCCAGAGTTTTTCCGGATGCTACCGAGATGGGGGCCGAGGCGCCAAGTGTGAGGGTATTGGTGGAACTCGTGACCACCGAGTATGTCGTACCAGTCGTACTACTCAACAAATTGATGCCAGCGGCAGTCACGGCCGAGTTCAAGGTGAGAGTGCCTGCTGTCCCGCCCAAAACAGCGGTTGCGGCGCTAGAAAAGGCCTGGAATGTTCCTGTTTCTGATCCATTGCGCCATGTGGTGGTCGATGTCACATTCCAATTTCCTGTTCCTCCCGTGCCTGCCGTGGCGCCATTCGAATCCCAGAACAAATTGGTCTGAGCATACGATGAGCAAGAAAAGGATGCAGACAACAATGTCGAAAAAACGAACAATGGAAGAAATTTAGGTTTCATACAAAATATCGGAATGGACTTGGATATATCAGGATATATACAACAGCGCAATACAATCGTTACCAAAATGATCTTTCAGACTTTTGGATTTTTTCAGAAACGGTATCGCAAATGTCGACTGAGTGAAAATCCTTGATGATTGGAAAGTCCGCCTTTACTCGAAATCGCACATCATCAGTTGCATCCAAACTTGACCATCCCGCGCGACTTGCGGGCGATTGTAGGCAATCGAGCGGCCATCGGGGGAGAAACAGACTGCGAAGCGTGGGGAAGAGTCTACTGCAAAGACAGGGGTTAGAGCTTGAACGTCACCGGATAGCGCGTCAATTTTCCATAGACGACGCCCTGCCCCACAAGCCAAATACCTGCCGTCGGGAGACCAATCAAACGGTGTTTCCACCGAACTGGGCAAACGAGAAATCATGCCTATTCTCCCATCGCTTGCGGATATCTGAAAAATTTGAACAGTGCCCGCATCATCCTTGGCGAGAAACGCAAGACGAGAACCATCCGGAGAAGCTCTCACCCAATGCCTGGGTCCCTGCACTCCGGGATAACGGCGGTCACACAAGCGCGTCAATCGGCGTATCGTGACACCGGGAGCTGCCTGCGGCATTCCGAATCTCGGAAAACAAGAGGCTTCCAAACGTCTTGGCAAGGTTGCGCAGAAAATTTCGATCACATCCTTGCCATCAGGCAAACGGAGCATTCCCTGAAAAACAACCCTGTCATTGTCGAGCCAACACTCATCGAACGCTCGTTTCAACTCATCCGACCCCGGTCGAGGATTCTCTTTCACTGGAACAATCACCGCGGAGAAGGCCTTTCCGCTGAATTCCTCCGCGTTTTGCCTTGGAGTCACGACTGGGCGTTTGAGTTCCATCACACCGATCGTGCGTAAATCATCGGGCGCCGCGCGAGACGGAACTGTCGTATCGTTATAGGTGAACGAAATGCGCTTCCCATCGGGCGACCAGTGAAATGCATGCGTACCTCCCCGCAGCGCGCCGGATGTGACGGGATAGGACAGCACTCGTCCATCGAGATGCTCCGGATCGCCTGACGCTGACAAGGTCATGCCGCAACGACGATGAGGAGCATAGGGAGAGGCAGCCGAAGCGTTGGAAAAACCGTGAATGAATGCCAGATTTTCTTCACGCGGATTGCACGTCACCGCTCCCACTCCCGGACCGAAATCACCCGAAGCGCCAACGCGATAAAGGATTTTTTCTTTCCCACTGGCAATCTCGACCCTACCGATGGCATGCGACTGCGCCAGTTTTTTATCGTCATTTCTGTAATCAAAATAAATGAACCTTCCATCTGTGGAAAAGGCCTGACAATGATGCATCTGATGACCATGGGGTTCAAAAGTGATGGCTCGTTCCGCAGCCCTCAAGATCACGGATGAGAGGAAAAGAGAAATCAAGCCATGGAGGGATGCATTCATTCACCACTGGAGTAGCTGGGGCTGTGCCACAGGGAACTGAAAGCCAAACCGCCGAACAAAATCACGAGCGTACCGGTGACAATAGCGAGGAACGCATGCAGAGGACAACGCCAGGCATTTAAAACCGTCGGCCACCATCCGGCACTGGACAAGGTAATCCAAGCGATCATGAGCAAGCCGCAGAAAACCGCCGTGATTGCTGCAGGGTTAGTAGCACGACGTCCGATCAATCCTAACAAAAACAAACCCAATATGCCGCCGGAGCAGATACTGGACAGGGTCCACCAAGCATCGAGCGCACTGGAAATACGAAGCAGTAGAAAAGCAGCAGCGCTACCCGCGACGCCGAATGCCAATGTGGACGCACGCAGCACGAACAAAGCGGAAGAATCGGCTTTCGATCTGCGGAAAAATCTTTCATAAAAATCCGCGTGAAACACCGTTGCAGCCGAATTCAGTGAGGTTGAGATAGTGCTCATGCCCGCGGCAAAAATGGCAGCAATCAACAGGCCTGTAAAACCCGAAGGCAGATGTTTTCCAATGAAATGCGGAAACACCCCGTCGCCAATCTGAGAATTGTTGAGGGTCGCGGCCCTAATGCTAACCTGCTCTGCAAAACCCTCCATACCAGGTTGCCATCCCTCCTGAATCAATCGCTGAGCCGCAGCCGCATGACGCACCTCCACTAGATCACCAGGGTGTTGCTGATAAAACACAAACAAAGCCGTGCCGATCAGAAAAAATACCACACTCACGGGAATGTAGAGCATCGCTCCCAGCCACAAACTTTTTTGAGCTTCATTTTCGCTGGAAGACGCGAGGTAGCGCTGGACATAGCTTTGATCGATCCCGAAGTTCTGCAAATTGACGAATAGTCCATTCAGTAACACGACCCAGAAAGTCTGGCCTGACCAGTCCAGGAGGTCCATGGACCCCATAGAAAATTTATTTTGCGTCAAGGCCATGTTCGCAAATCCCGCAAGACCATCGGGAAGACGCCAAATCAACAAAAAAAGGCAAGTCAAGGCCCCAACGATGAGGACCAGCGCCTGCAAAGCATCCGTCCAGATCACTGCAACAATACCACCAATCATGGCATAGAGAGTTACAATACCACCCGTTACAAGAAGCACCGTCGAAATTGGAACTCCCATGATCATGGCCAGAGGCATTGCCATCAAATACATCACCATGGCCACGCGTGCCAGTTGAGTAGCCAGATAAAAAGAACTGGCGTAGACTCTGGCCCATGGACCGAACCTTTGTTCCAAGTGAGTGTATGCAGAAATCTGCTCGGTTTTGCGATAAAACGGAAGAAACCAACGGGCCGCAATCCATGTTGCGAGAGGCAAGGATAAGGAGAAGGCGAACGGAGTCCAATTGTCAGCATAACTTTTTCCCGGCAAGGCAAGAAAACTGATACTCGACAAAAAGGTGGCGAAAATCGATAGCCCGCAAGCCCATCCGGGTAGACGTCCATTAGCGGAGGTAAAAGCGGAGCTCGATCGATTATCGCGAGAAAGCCATAGACCAATCGCCATCGTAGCTGCAAAATAGGCTGCCAGGATGATCCAGTCCCAGACCGTGAAGTGACTTTTCATGCATGCATTTCGGGTTATTGCAAACTCAGTGGCTTTTCTTGCTTGCCAGATGTGGTGCCGTAGTTTTTGTCCACGCCAGCAGCCTTGAACATGAAATCGCTAAGTCAATCAAATTCGGTGTTTTGTCGACGTCTTGTCAACAGCCAATCGCCGCCTCGAGGTGATCAAGCGTAAACTGCAAGGAGGTCTTGATGTGTGTCCGCATCGCTTCTGAAGCAACAACACCGTCGCGATGTTCCAGCGCATCGATAATCGCGGCGTGCTGAGAACAGGCCATGGTCAGTCGCATCAAATCATGCGAACCGCGGTCGGCAAAAAAGATCCTGGCTTGGATGTGGCTCTCCTCAACTACCCTAGCAAGTGCGGGATTTCTCGCCCCGAGAAGAATGGTGCGGTGAAAGGCGAGGTCCGCATCAAGAAACTGATGAAGAGCGCAGGACTCCAGACAGCCTGCACCTGACTCGACAACTTGCTGACAAAGCATCCGCATGGTTTCCAGATGAGTGCGAAGCAATTCCAAATGTCGCGGAGACAGCCGCTCCGCGGCCTTGAGTGCGGCAAATGTTTCCACGGCTTCACGTACCTCGTAGAATTCTTGGGCCGAGGAGGACGTCAGCGATTTTACAACGGCACCAAATCGGGGAACCAGATCCACCACGCCTTCGGAAGCAAGTTGGGCGACCGCTTCGCGTACTGGAGTTGTGGAAACACCGAGTTCCTTGGCAAGCAGCCGATAGTCGAGCCGCGTTCCGGGCGGCAACACACCGCTGAACATGCGCTTAAGAAGCTCCGCATGGACTCTTTTCGGTAGAGGTAGGTTCATGCCGGATGTAATTATCGACAATGTCAAACATCCGCAAGTCTCCAGTCGGCGATTCTCTCCCATTCAAGCCGGAGCGTTCGTTGATTCTTTTTGCATGTCGGCGAGATCAGAAAATTCTCGAAAAATTCCGAAAACTGGCACGGAACATTCTATTCTTTCCAAGTGAATGGCTCATATCTCACGCCCCAGAATTCTGATCGTAACACCCGAAATCACCTATCTTCCCTCGGGCATGGGAAACTTTACGCAGCGGATGTCGGCCAAGGCAGGTGGATTGGCTGACGTTTCAGCATCGCTGGTATCGGCGCTGTTTGAACTGGGGGCTGATGTTCATGTGGCTCTACCCAACTACCGCCGGATGTTTCAAGGGGATGTGTTTGATTTCCACGAAAAACAGCTGAGGATGTATTACGAAGTGCTTCCTGATGCGCACATCCATCTGGCGGAGGACCGGATCTTTTATTATCGCGAGCAGGTCTACAGCGGCTATCAAGATGAATCGATGAAAATCGCCACGGTTTTCCAGCGCGAAGTCATCAATCACATCATTCCCAACGCACGCCCTGATCTGGTTCATTGCAACGACTGGATGACCGGATTGATTCCTGGGATGGCGAGGAGACGAGGCATCAAAAGCCTGTTCACCGTTCATAACATCCACACGCACAAAATTCGACTGCCGGAGATCGAAGACCACGGCATCGATGCGGCGGAATTCTGGGCAAACCTTTATTACGATGATATGCCCTTGAACTATGAACACGCGCGCAATTCATCGCAGGTCGATCTGCTGACCAGTGGTATTTTCGCCGCTCACTTCATCAATACCGTGAGCCCTCGCTTTTTATGGGAAATCGTCGAAGGCTGGCATACCATGATACCCGAGTCCGTGCGGCAGGAATTGCGCCAGAAATCGTGGGCGGGATGTGCGAGGGGGATCCTCAACGCTCCCGATGTCTCCTACGATCCGGAAACCGATCCCTACATCCCCCATCCCTATCATTTCGTCGATGTTACCGAGGGCAAACGCGCCAACAAACTCGCGTTGCAACGTGAACTGCAACTCGAGGTTGATCCCGCAGCACCCTTGTTCTTTTGGCCTTCACGACTGGACCCAGTGCAAAAAGGCCCGCAACTGTTATCGGAAATCTTGTATCAATTGGTATCCGATTATTGGCAGGACAAACTGCAAGTCGCGATCATCGCCAATGGACCACACCAAAGATATTTTCACCAGATCGTGAGAACTTTCGGCCTTCACGGGCGTGTGGCGGTTGTTGATTTTGATGAACGGTTGTCACGCATGGGCTACGCGGGCTCCGATTTCATGATCATGCCATCACTGTTTGAGCCGTGCGGACTGCCGCAAATGACGGCTCCCATTTATGGTTCTCTCCCCATCGTTCATGCCACGGGTGGTCTCTATGATACCGTGAATCACATCGACTTCCACGCCGGCAAGGGCAATGGTTTTCGCTTCGATCACTACAATCCGGCGGCATTGCGTTGGGCCATCGATCAAGCCATGGAGTTTTACCGTCAGCCTCAGGAAATGAAAGAATCACACCTGCGCCGCATCATGCGCGAATCACAATTGCGTTTCAACCACGAGGAAGTCGCGGAACAATACATTGGCATCTACGAGGAAATGCTGGCAAGGCCTTTGGTGGAACGTCATGCTGGACGAATTGATTCAGTCATCCCTTCCGCTCCTCTTGGTTAAGTAGGATGCCATCAGTGAAGAGAGCAAATCCATGCGTGAGGCGTTATGCCAACTTCATGGATCCCTCGATTTTGCGCCATCATCAACGGCGATAATTCTGAAACGGATAGGAATAAATGGTAGCGTGAATGTAGCTGTGGAGGCTGTAATTGTTCTTGGCCGCAAACGCTACGATTTTGTCCACGGCCGGTTTGTCGTAGTAGTCGAGACCGCGACCCAAAGCAAACGTCAGCATCTTGACTGCGAAGGCCCGGTGAAACTCATCGGCTCGTTTGGAGGCGAGGATTTTTGACAATGAGGCGGGAGAGTCCACCATTTCGCCCGAGGCGAGGCTACCCTTGGTATCGATCTCCGGTCCTCTGCGACGCGAGCCATCGACATCAAATGCTTCAAACGCGAAGCCGATTCCATCCATCAATTTGTGGCAGGAAGCGCAGGCGGGATCCTTGCGGTGAAGTTCCAACTGAGCACGCAAGCTGGCCGAGCTGATTCCCTGATTGGAAGCAGGCAAGGAAGGAACATTGGGCGGTGGCGGTGGCGGAGCCGCATCGAGCAAGGTTTCAAGCACCCATTTGCCACGCTTCACGGGAGAAGTGCGATTGGGGTTCGACGTCACGGCCAGGATCGATCCATGCGTGAGAATGCCTCTTCTCATGGGGTCTGGCAACGGGACTTTGCGGAACTCATTCCCTTTCACGTAAGGAATCTCGTAATGCCTTGCCAATGCTTCATTCACAAAAGTGTAATCCGCATCGATCAAGCGCGTCACAGGAAGATTGTTTTTCAACATATCTTCGCAAAACACCTTGGTTTCCATGATCATCTGCTCGCGCAAGGCACCCGCTGCGGCAGGATACAATTTGCTGTCGATGGCAATGAATGCCGCGTCCTGATATTGCAACCACTGGGCAAAAAAACGATCGATGAGAGCCACCGACTTCGGACTGCGGATCATGCGGTCCACTTCTTCCTTGATCAAAGGTCGCAACTGCTTGTTCGAGGCCAATGACAAAGTTGCATCCTCCGGTGCGGAACTCCATAAAAAATAGGAAATGCGAGATGCCAACGATAAATCCGGAACTGGTAGAATCGTGCCCGGTTTTTCTAACGAGTAAACCGCATGCAACTCACGAAAGAGAAATTGTGGCGAGATCATCGCGGCCTCAAACGCCGGACGCATGGCGTCTTCCAGACTCTGTTTGTCCTTGCGTTGCGCCTTGACCAGCCCGGCATAACTACTGATCTCCGCATCCGCCACAGGTCTACGGAAGGCGTGAGCAAGGAAATTCCTCAAGATCGATGCCATGTATTGGTCATCATTCTGCCCTTCCTTGCGCTCGGGGAACAACAGCAGATTGCGCTTGCGCTGCTGGTCCAAGGGACCTTCGAGTGTGATCGAGTGAACCAGCAAATTTCTATCACCACGCGTTTTTTCATCCCAATAATCATTCAAAAACTCCACACCCATCGCACGCTGCTCGTTGGTCAATTCAGCAGTAATCGCATAGTCTCGGGGATCGGTGTTGGCCACGGTGATTTCATTGATGACCGAACCCAACAAGATACGACCCTTGACCTGATCAGCGCCCGCCTGCTCACCACTGAGACGATACGTGATGCGATATTTGCCGGGTTTCACATCGAGCACCATCGATCTACGCCCCTCGGTATACATGGTGAAGATGTCATCTTCATAGGCAGGACTTCCTTTCATCTGGCGTGGGTCAATCACCCGCTTGGGCGCAGCGGAAGTTCCATAGGCTTGATCGAGCGCCTGGGACGCCGTATTCAAATACGCTTCCAAATGTGTTGGTGAAAGCGTGAGTACGTCCGCCATGTTGTCGAATCCATACCCCGAATCATCGGGCGGTAGCAACTGGGTGTCGGGCAACACTCCGATCAAATCACGCACCGTGTTCTGATATTCGAAGCGATTCAACCGACGCAGGGTCACACGTCCGGGATCGGGATTTTTGGGATCGACGGGAAAAACTGCGGCATCAATCCAAGCGATCAACTTACGCCGCTCGTCCGATGATGGTTGGTCCTTATCGATCGGCGGCATGAGTTCGTAGGCGAGATTTTCCCTTACCCTTTTCCACGCATCACGCTTGGCTTGCATGGAAGCGATCCCTTTGTAGGCATCAAAGGAGAAGTCTCCTTTTTTCACGCCGTCCGCATGGCAGTCGAAGCAATAGTTTTCGAGGATAGGCACGATTTCCTTTTCCCACTGCTTCGCCAAATCGGCGTGCAAGGGAAATACAGAAATTATCAAACACCACCACCACTTCATGTTGCTGAACATACGAAGAAGAAAAAAGCTTCTTTTCATAAGCGATGGCGGAATCGTGTCATGTCGATACGACCCTTTTTCATCTCGATGCCCTCCGCCTGCAAGAGAGCCTTTTTTTCGGAGATTTTCTGACCCTCGACGGCGCCGAAAAAACCGCCCAGTGCGCCATTGCCCGCCACCACGCGGTGGCAAGGAACGTCAGGCGCAAAAGGATTGCGCTTCAGGGCCTGACCCACCGCCTGCGCTGATCGAATGCCCAATGCGTGAGCGATATCACCATAACTCACCACTTTGCCACGGGGGATGGAGCTGGTCACATCATAGACCCTTTGGGCAAAAACGGAAAGCTTGTCATTCGTTGGCATGGTCCTACAATAGCCGACAACTCAGCAGAAACAACTCATGAAATTCACCCTCACTTTTCTCGCGGCCCTCACGCTAGTGTCCCATGCCGATGACCTTGATTTCGGCGTAGCAAAAGCACAATGGTTTTCCTACGGTGATCTTGAGGCGAGCGAAGGTGCCGAAGATCTGCAATTGCAGCAATGGCGGATGCAAACGCCTTTCAGCAAAGCGCAAAAGCTCGCGGATTCTCTCTACATGATGCCCGCGATCCGTTATGAATTGATCAACTTCGAAGGTCCTTCCCTTGGCAAAGGTTCGTTCGATGATGATCTTCACATGATCGAACTGCCGCTGCTTTTTGTCTACAAATCCGCTCAATCACCCTGGAGCTACAACGCGCGGATCAGTCCCGGCATTTCCTCCGACATGCAATCCGTGAGCATGGATGACGCATTTTGCGATGCGCGGCTTGGTGGCAGCTACTCCTTGAACGATCGACTGAACATCAACTTCGGCGTATCCTACACCCGTGCCATCGGCGAGCCGCAGGTCTTCCCCTATCTCGGATTTGTTTATGAAATGAACGATCAATGGCAAATCGCCTGGCGCGGTTTTTCCTTTGAGGCACGCTGCCAGCTCCATGAGTCGTGGATCCTTCGCATGACTGGTGAAGCGACCGGCGGATACTGGAACATCGACACCGCGGACTCCGATTACCTGACGCTCCAGAGCTACCGCGCGGGATTCAGCATTGAGCGAGAAATCCGTGACGACATTTGGTTGGTCGCCGGCGCTGGTTACACCCTCGGCAACGAGGTGACTTGGCTGAACGATTCAGGTGACACTCTGCGTCGCGAGCGATACGATGACGGCTACTACTTCAACTTCGGCTTGCGCTTGCGTGACTGGTGAACCGGCTCGGCCTGCTTTTGTTTGGCCGCCTTTTTCTTCTCAAGCTCCGCCCATTGGGTGCGGCTGACGATGTGACCCACGCACGACTTCTTGCCACAACGGCAGGGGTGATCCTCCCAGGTATCGACATCGAAGCCGTAATCAAATGACAGCTCTTCGCCCGGTTTGATAGCGCGCAATGCGTGAATGAAAATGCGCATACCATCGATCCAAGCCTCGCAATTCGGTTCGCATGAATGATTGATGAGGCGGGCGGTGTTCCATGGCAAATTGCCATCAAGATCATAATCGTCGTCCACCGTGAAAATATAAACCGCCGCATCGCCATGCTTTTCGGCTCGCTCTGCCTGGATGTGGGCCCGGCGGTCGCTTTCCTCCTTATCGATCAACTCACCCACGTATTCGATGATTTTTTCATCCTTTTTGATGGCACGCGTGGCATACACTCCACGGCCATGAATCGATGAATCACGCACCTCACAGAGTTCACTCTGCGCCTGCTCCCACAACTTTTTCATCTTGCGGATCAACTTTGACGATTTTTCCGCTTTCGATTTGTGTTTCCCCATGTCTCCGATCATCTAACTACTGTTTCAACAATTCTTCCTTGGGCACAGCGCGGCGCTGAATCGCCGGCAGTTCCATATCAGCGGGAAGACTGATGAATAAACTTCGCATGTCCTGGACAGTGAGACCGGCGCCATCGATGAAAGTCCATTGCAATTTGTCCTTATCAGCGATCGCTACCTGAAATCCTTTGCTCTCGATCACCATCGCCTCCTGCTTTTGCATGACCCGATAGCGCACTTCCGTGGGAATCAATAACAGCCACTTGGTGTTGATCAAAGTCTCTACTTGCTTGCCGTCGACCATTTCCACCTTCTTCCCAGGAAACACCTCATATACCTTGGGAAACCCATGGGTCCGGAAAGAAATCATGCTCGTGCCTTGGCGCACCATCTCGGCAACGGCTTCGTCGAACTGTTTTTCCAACGCTGGTTCTCCTCCGAGCTTGCGACTCATGCGATCCTTCCATTGAGGATACATGCGATCCAACGATGTTTTCATTTTTCCCAGAACCACCTGACGCCCCAGATCATTGACCGCGGCGATTGCGGAATTGACCACCTCTAGGGGCGCTGTGGTCTGCGCAACCAGTCCTGACATCAAACCCAGGATAGTCAAAAAGACGCAAAGTTTCGGCATGCGTTTGGTATGACCTTGCCGACCCGTAGCGTCAAGCACGGGATGCGGGCGGTGGGTCAATGCGAAAAAAAATTTCCATCGTGGCATTTTTGTCTTGCCAGAGTGACTCGCAGGCCTAGGATTCCCGCCCCATGCCAGGTCCATCAGGCACATCCAAAACAAGAAAAGCTGTCGCCAAACGATTCAAGATCACCGGCACAGGCAAAGTTCTACGTCGTAAACAAGGCAAGCGCCACATTCTTCAGAAGAAGAACTCGAAGCGCAAGCGTGCTCTCGGGCGCGCCGGTCTGGTTTCCGATGCTGACATCAAAAATGTCAAAGAGAACCTGCCTTTCGGTTAATTGAGTCGCAGTGACAACTGCGCACCCACCCGCGGTTCGGGTGGACTCCACACAGCCTGCCCGGTCACACGGGTCACTCGTCAGGCGAGACTGTGGGAGTTAAGAAAACAAACAGCCTGCCGATAGAAAACACACACACATGTCAAGAGCCACCAATTCCCCGGCCAGCCGCAAACGCCGCAAGCGTACGCTGCTCCGTGCGAAAGGTTTCCGCGGTTTCCGCTCGAAGCTTTTCCGCTACGCCAAAGACGCCGTTCGTAAGGCACAAACTTACGAATATCGCGACCGTAAAAAGCGCAAGGGTCAATTCCGTCGTTTGTGGATCGCGCGTATCAGCGCTGCCACCCGCAACGAGGGTCTCACCTACTCGCGTTTCATCGAGGGTCTCAAGGCCGCTGGTATCGAAGCCGACCGCAAGATCCTCTCGGATCTGGCGATCACTGATGCAGCCGCTTTCAGCGCCATCGTGGCACAGGTCAAGAAAGCTCTGGAAGCCAAAGCAGCCGCTTGATTCCCTTCCGAGTAACATAGCACTCAACCTCAAAACACCGCACGGTTCGCCGCGCGGTGTTTTTTTATTGTCAGATCGACTTGTTGTCAGATCCAGCAGACCAAAAAAAAGCACCCGATTGTGGGTGCTGACAAAAAATGGAGCGGGCGATGAGATTCGAACTCACGACATCCACCTTGGCAAGGTGGCGCTCTACCACTGAGCTACGCCCGCTTTCGCGATACGCGATTTCCGCGTGCGGAGAGCATAGAAATTTCCAAGACTAATGCAAGAAAAAACATGAGAAAAAATGAACTTTTTTTTCAATACCTTGCTCTTCCCCATATTTCAGGCTTAGATTCCCTTGCCCATGCAAGACAAACTCGCGCAAATCATCGCCACCAAACACCGCGAAGTGGAAGCACTTCTGCCGAAAGCCTCGCTGCTCAAAGCGGCAGCACTGCAACGCAACGACTTCCGTGGGTTCCGCGCCGCGCTCGATCGCGGTCCGCATCAACTTGGTGTGATCGCGGAGGTAAAAAAAGCCTCCCCTTCCGTCGGCATCATCGATCCCTCCTTTGATCCCGTGAAACAAGCTGAACTCTATCTCCAAGGTCATGTTTCTTGTATGTCGATCCTGACCGATGAGGATTATTTCCAAGGGTCGCTCGCTTATCTCACCCGCATCTCCGAGTTTTCCGCGGCACCCCTGTTGCGCAAGGATTTCACCATTCACGAAGTGCAAATTCACGAGGCGGTCGTCGCCGGGGCCGATGCCATTTTGCTGATTGTGGCAGCGCTCGATGATCCCACCCTGCATCATCTCTATCATACGGCAAAAGATCTTTCTCTCGATGTGCTGGTGGAAGTCCACGACCTGCCGGAAATGGAAAGAGCACTCGACCTCGGTGCGGACTTGATCGGCATCAACAACCGCAATTTGAAAACCTTTGAGATTGATCTTGCGACGACGGAAGCACTGGTCGATGAAGTTCCCGAGGATGTGTTGTTGGTATCGGAGTCTGGCATCAAGACCCTAACGGATGCGCAGCGCGTGCTCGATGCCGGGGCCAATGCCGTGCTCATTGGTGAGTCGCTCATGCGCGCCCACGATCCAGCCGCCGAGATTCAAGCTTACCTGAACCTGATCGCGCGCGATGCGTAACACCCGCGACTAAGGCTCCCCAATGATGGACACCACCACCTGCCTGACATGCGGGGCACGGCGATGTTCGAAAAGGAAGATCCCTTGCCAAGTGCCCAGAGACATGCGGCCACCCATGACGGGGATGACTTCGCTGGTACGGGTGAGCACCATGCGGATGTGGCTGGGCATATCATCAGAACCTTCATAGGTATGCGTGAACCAGGGGGTATTTTCAGGAACGAGTCGTTCGAAAAATTCCTCCAAATCGTGACGCGCCTCGGGATCGACATTTTCCATGATCACCAGACTGGCACTGGTATGGCGTACCATGATGGTCACCTGCCCCTCGCGAATGCCGCTACGGAAAATGAGATCTGCCACTTGCGCGGTGATTTCATACGTGCCTTTGCCGCGCGTGATGACATCGATGCGGTGATTTTCAATTTTCATCTGCCTCGTGATCAACACTCATGACAATTTTTCCTACGCTGCGACCAGACTCTAACAATCCATGAGCTTCACGCAACGTGGAAGTCGATAGTCTGCCGAGGTGTGTGGTCATCGTGTGACGAATGACTCCGGCATCGAACAACTCCGCAGCTTGTTGCAAAATCTCTCCCTGATGCGCCATATCGGGAGTCTGGAACTTGGCGCGGGCAAACATGAACTCCCAGATGATGGACACGCATTTGGCCTTGAGTGGATCACCGACACGCAGGGCGATCTTCGGCTCAACGATCAAAAACAGTTCACCGAAAGGCGCGATGAGTTCACCCATGATATCCCAATAGCCATCGGTATCGACGAAATTGGCGATGGCATCCACTTGATCAAACCCCAGCTCGCGGCATTGCGCCAGGATGTCGCCACGATGATCGATCACGGCATCGGCACCGAGATCAAGACACCATTGTTGGGTCTCCGGGCGCGACGCGGTGGCAATGACATAGCATCCGCTCTGTTTGGCGAGTTGAATCGCGATAGAGCCTACGCCGCCCGCCGCACCGATGATGAGCAAGGTTTTACCCTGCGCCAGATGCATGCGCTCGAAACCCTCCCATGCCGTGAGAGTGGTCAGAGGCATGGCGGCGGCCTCTTCAAAACTCAGGCGTTGTGGCTTGCGGGCGATGAGTCGAAAATCGATGCATTGATACTCCGCATTGCATCCGGGACGCGTGATGTCACCCGCATAAAACACCGCATCCCCCGCCTGGAATCCCATAACAGCTGAACCGACATCGATGATCTCGCCACTGGCGTCCCATCCGAGAATGCGTGGGATTTCAAGAACCCCGCTTGTCATTTTACGCACCTTGGTATCGACGGGATTCACTCCCACCGCCCTGACCTTGACCAACACATCCGTTGGCAGCATTTCGGGAATGGGATGCGAGAAAGAAACAAAACAATCTTCTTTTTCGACAGAGATCGCTTCCACAATACCGTATGCCCTCATGCATTCGAATCTTTCACAGGCCGCGTGACGGAGCAATCGTAAATTTTTCCGCCGCATCAAACATCGGTGATGAAGAAGATCCAAGATTGCCATCATCCGCGAAACCTGTTACATTTCCATAAGTGACGAACGTAATGACACACCAGCGACTGCCATCCGGAATTCTGGGTGCGCTGGGCTGCGTGATCATGTTGCTGGTAAGCTCATGCCAAACCAAACCGAGTTATACTCTCGTCACGCAGCGTTACCACAAGCCCCGATTGGGAGTAAAGACTTTCACCTCAGGAGATTCGCAGACATTCCCCTATCGGAAATTCATCTCGCAAGATCCGCAGCATGCTGAACCGAAGACCGTGGTAATCGCGCTTCACGGGTTCTGTGGAGCATCCATTGATTACGAAAATCTGGGGCATTGGCTGGTGAAGGAGAAGCCTGATGTTGCGCTCTATGCCTACGACATTCGCGGTCAGGGTCTCGACCCGGTGCTAGAGCGGCGTGGTGATATCGACTCACCGGAAAACTGGTTTCTCGATCTCAATACCTTCACCTCGCTCATCCGCCGCGAACATCCGCGCGCGACGATTGTCTGGCAGGGGGAAAGCATGGGGGCATTGATCCTCGCGAATACTTATCGCCGTGAAGTCGAGCAAGGACGCCGCCCCGGATGTGACGCGATTGTGATCACCTCACCCGTGGTGGGCATTCGCGAGGACTTTCCCCGTTGGAAAAAAGAATCCGTGCGTCTTATCGCCCGAGTTTTCCCTGCGGCAAGACTTTCACTGGATACACTGTCGGGCGGGCAAAAAGTGCAAATGACCGCAACTTCCACGCACAGTGAACAATCAGAAACCAATGCCTGGCACATCGAGCGTCATACCTTGCGCTTGCTGCTGAGTCTGAGCGATATGATTGATCAAATGAAAGCAAGTGCGTCTACCTTCCGTGTTCCGACGCTGGTCGTGCATGGCGGAAAGGATTATTTTTCGGACGATAGCGATGTCGTTGCCTTCTATCAACAACTCTCCCAAACACCGGAGAAAAAGCGTCTGTATTACCCGGAAGCGCACCACTTGTTGATGTATGATGCCAAAAAAGATCTGGTGATTCAGGACATTGGCGCATGGATTGCCGAGCTGCCACCACCGCGCAAAACCGCGAGAGTTCAAAGATAAGAAGTCAGCGCATCCACGTGGGTTTGGTCCAATCGGCGGACCAAAGACGTCGTCAGCGCCACCATCGCCAGATAATCGTTCAGATCGATGATCGAATTGTGAGAGTGAATGTAGCGGGCAGGAACGCCTAACACAATGCTAGGCACGCCGGAACCCGATAGATGGAACGATCCGGCATCGGTTCCGCCACTGCGCCGCACCGTGACTTGGTGCGGAATCCCCTCCTCGCGCGCCACCTGCATGGCAAGTGCGGCGAGACGTGGATTGGTGATGGCAGTGGGATCGAACAAGCGGATTTGCACCCCTCCGCCGAGACGGCCTTGAGATTCCGATCGCGCGAAGCCAGGAGTATCATCCGCGGGTGGACCTTCCAGCACGATGGCCACGTCCGGCTTCATTGCATGAGCCGCGGTTTTGGCACCGCGCAAGCCCACTTCTTCCATGACCGTGCCGGCGAGAATCAGACGGTTCGGATGAGTGGAGCCGCTGAGAATTTGTCCGCTTTGGATGGTGGCCGCCATGCCGACGCGGTTATCGAATGCCTTGGCCATGAAGTAATCCTCACGTGCCATGGGAGTGAACGCGCTAACCGGAGCGATCGGGTCACCGAGATGGATGCCCATTTCCCGCTCCGCCTCCTCGCGTGACGAGGCACCCACATCGATGAACATCTGATCGAGCGGGATGATTTGAGAACGCTGTGAGGCAGGCAGAAAATGCGGGGGGCGCGATGCCACCACGCCGAGAATTTTATCACCGCGGCGCGTTCTCACCTCGACCCTTTGGGAAAGCAACGAATGCTCCCACCAACCGCCCACGGCGACGAATTGCAAAAAGCCATCAGGCGTGATGTTTTGCACCAGAAATCCCACCTCGTCCATGTGCCCGGCCACCATCACGCGAGGTCCCGAACCACGTTCACAAAACACCGATCCGCAGCCATCGCTGCTCAACTCGCCATGCTCCTCGAGTTCATCCACAAAAATGGCCCGCACTTCGTCCTCGTGACCCGGCACCGCATGAGCCTCGGTGAGCTCCTGCAACAGAGATATCGCTTTGGTTTGCACGGACAGCATCATATCGGCCCGAACAGGCCGAGCGAGTCAATTTTCCAGAAAATCAAAAAATCGCTCAATCGATCACAATCGAACCGGGATCCCATGTCGGCTGAGGATACTGCATGTGCAGCGCCTTCAATCGATCCACCACCAGCTGCGCCACCACCAGATTGCGATACCACTTGCGATTGGAAGGAATGACATACCAAGGGGCATGACTGGTGGAAGTGCGCGCCAGCAATTCATCGTAAGCCGCCATGAACTCATGCCATTGACCGCGATCCTGCAAGTCATCAGGATTGAGCTTCCAATGTTTTTCCGGTTGTCGCAGCCGAGATTCCAGCCGCGCTTTTTGCTCCTCCGGGGAAATGTGCAGAAAAAACTTGAGGATCGTGGTGCCCTCATCAACGAGCATTTTTTCAAAATCCACAATGTGCCGATAGCGTTTTTTCCAAACTTCATCCGGACGCAATTTTTTAACGCGTACGGCGATGATGTCTTCGTAATGACTGCGGTTGAAAACCACGATTTGTCCATTTCCCGGCACATGGGGGTGAACGCGCCAGAGAAAATCATGCGCCAGATCCTCTTCTGACGGTTTTTTGAATGCCTTGACAGTGATGCCCTGCGGATCCACTCGCGAGAACACATGTTTCACGCACCCGTCTTTCCCGCCGGTATCCATCGCTTGCAGAATGATCAGAATGCGGTGCTTGCCCTGGGCATAGAGCACCTTTTGCAAGGACTGGATTTCATCGCGCAGTTTGTCAAACTTGCGCTCTCCCACATGCCTGAGATCCGGTGGAGCCCAGAGTCTTTCATCCGCATCCATCTTACTCAAATTGACCTTGGAACCTCGAGGAATAACGTAACGCGAGGCAAACTCTTGCAAATCCATGTCCGTAGTATGAAACGAACGCCTGCAATTAGGCAAGCTTTCCGCGAGAAATCTGATGGTGCGGTTTGTGACAAAAGCCGTCGCATGAGCAAGCTGAGCATCTGCGGGAAACGGATGCAATTAGATGTCGGAAATCCTGCTTTTCGATTGACAAAGCGCAGAAGACTCCCGTACCGTCCGCGCCCCAGCGCCATCAGCGGCGCGCCTCACTCATGAATATCTCGATCGAACGCCAAGAAAAATGCCTCGCCACTCTGCGCGTGGAAATTCCCTCCGCCACCGTCGCCGCGGAAAAAAGCAAGCTTCTCTCCCAATACGCCAAGGA
>JACCDI012100627.1_pt1 | contig 32069 bp, 31 predicted proteins | sample 7442791 | NCBI WGS metagenome assembly JACCDI01 (sample SAMN15323434, study PRJNA562643) | freshwater metagenome | isolation source: river surface water | place: USA:Blue River Watershed | collected 2017-08-15
CGAAGATGAAGCCGACGGCGAACAGCATCGGGGTCTCGAAGGTCATCGAGCCTTTCCACATCGTCGCGATCCAGTTGAACAACTTCACGCCGGTCGGCACCGAGATCAGCATCGTGGCGTACATGAAGAACAGCTGGCCCGTCACCGGCATACCGGTGGTGTACATGTGGTGCGCCCAGACGATGAACGACAGGATCGCGATCGACGCGGTCGCATAAACCATCGACGAGTAGCCGAACAGCTTCTTGCGCGAGAACGCCGGGACCACCTGGCTGACGATGCCGAAGGCCGGCAGAATCATGATGTAGACCTCGGGGTGACCGAAGAACCAGAAGATGTGCTGGAACATCACCGGGTCGCCGCCGCCTGCCGGGTTGAAGAAGGTCGTGCCGAAATGACGGTCAGTCAGCGTCATCGTGATCGCGCCCGCCAGAACCGGCATCACGGCGATCAGCAGATAGGCGGTGATCAGCCAGGTCCAGACGAACATCGGCATCTTCATCAGCGTCATGCCCGGAGCGCGCATGTTCAGGATGGTGACAACGATGTTGATCGAGCCCATGATCGACGAGGCACCGAGGATGTGCATCGCGAAGATGCCGGCATCCATCGACGGACCCATCTGCATGGTCAACGGTGCGTACATCGTCCAGCCGGTGGCGGGTGCGCCGCCCGGCATGAAGAAGGACAGCACCAGCATCACGGCCGCCGGGATCATCAGCCAGAAGCTGAAGTTGTTCATCCGGGCAAACGCCATGTCAGGCGCGCCGATCTGCAGCGGGATCATCCAGTTCGCGAAGCCGACGAAGGCCGGCATGATCGCGCCGAACACCATGATCAGGCCGTGCATCGTGGTGAGCTGGTTGAACAGCTCCGGGTTGACGACCTGCAGGCCCGGCTGGAACAGCTCGGCGCGGATCAGCAGCGCGAGCACGCCGCCGACGAGCAGCATCGTGAAGGCGAACAGCAGGTACAGCGTACCGATGTCCTTGTGGTTCGTTGCAAAGACCCAGCGCCGCCAGCCTGCAGGTGCGTGGTGGTGGTCGTGGTCGTGTGCTCCTGCGACGCGGCCGTCTGTATCAATCACAGCGCTCATATTCGCTCCCTAATTCCTTGTTGATTCGATTCAGTTGGCCGACTGCGCAACTTCCAGCGGCTTGTCTGCAGCAGCGGTCTTCGGCTCTTGCTTGCCCTTCACCCATGCGCTGTAGTCTTCCTGGCTCAGCACCTTCACGTGGATCGGCATGTAAGAGTGTTCCTTGCCGCACAGTTCCTGGCACTGACCATAGAAGTCACCGGTGCGCTCGGCCTTGAACCAGGTGTCGCGCACGAAGCCGGGGATCGCATCCTGCTTGACGCCGAACGCCGGCACCGCAAATGCGTGGATGACGTCCGAAGCCGTGGTGATGATGCGGACCTTCTTGCCGACCGGGACCACCAGCGGGTTGTCGACCTTCAGCAGGTAGTTGTCGAGCGCCACGCCTTTCGCGCCCTGATCGGAGATCAGGCGGTGCTCGAGGTCGAGCGACGAAATGAAGCTCAGGCCGCTGCCTTCGCCGCTCAGGTACTCATAGCCCCAGCGCCACTGGTAGCCGGTGGCCTTGATGGTGATGTCGGCTGCCGACGTGTCCTTCTGCGCGACCACGGCTTTGGTGGCCGGCACCGCCATGAAGATGACGATGATAAAAGGAACGATGGTCCACAGCAGTTCGACCTTCACCGATTCATGGAAGGTGGCCGGCTGATGGCCGAGCGATTTGCGGTGGCGGAAGATCGAGTAGAACATCACGCCGAACACGACCACGAAGATCGCCAGGCAGATGGCCATCATCATCCAGTGCAGGTAATGCTGCTCTTCGGCGACCTTGGTCGCCGCTGCGGGCAGGTTCAGCTGGTGAACGGCAGGGCCGCCGGGCAGGTCATTCACTGCATGCGCGATACCGCTCGACAATGTCATTGCGCCCGCGGCAAATGCTGCCAGTTTCTTGTCTATTGAATTGAACATAGCGTCGCTGGAAAAAATAGTGGAACTGTTACGCGAAGCCCGATCAACGGAACTTCGACTGCGGCACGACCTGCAACTCACCCGGCAGGCTGCCGATGTAGTTGGCGATCGCCTTGAGCTCGGCGCGGCTGAACGGCTTGGCCATGCCACCCATGATCGCGTTGTTGCGACCCCAGGTGCTGTGGCCGCCATCCTGGTAGGACTTGAGCGCGACGTACAGGTAGTCGGCGTTCTGGCCGGCGAGCTTCGGATACGACGGATCCAGCGGCTTGCTGAAGTTCGCGCCGTGGCAGCTTGCGCAGTTGCCCTTGTTCAGCAGCTCGGCGACTGCAGCCGGCGCGGCGGGTGCCTGCTCCGGTGCGGCGGCCTTGTTGCCGTGCTGCTCGTAATACGCAGCGAGGTCGACGATGTCCTGATCGCTCAGGCCCAGCGCGACGCTGCGCATCGTCATGTGACGGCGCTCGCCGGACTTGTACGCGCGCAGTGCGGCTTCGAGGTATTTGCCGGTTTGCTGGGAGATTTTCGGTACCCGGTAAACCTCCGGGAAGCTAGCCTGGTAGCCATGGATGCCGTGGCAGCCAATGCACATCGCATTTTTTTTCTGTCCGGCAGCAGGATCCCCTTTCAGGTCTTCTGCATGGAGCGTTGCGGGCAAAGCGATGAACGCCCAGACGAGCGTTAGGATTTTGAATGATGTTCGGATCATGAGCGGGCCACAGTGCTGGTTTTCTAATAATTGTCGAAAAACACACTTCTTTCGGGGCTTCGACTGTTTCCTCCCCGGAATAACCGCGAGAGTATAAATTAACTTGATAACTGTCGCCAACTAAAAACCATATCCATCGCGAGGTAGATTGGCGAACGCCAAGGGCCAAGCCAGCGATAGCCCCAGCAAACATGCGGCCAGGACATCGAAAAATTAGCCATTGGATAATTTTTGAAAATCGCTGCGCTCGTTGCCGCGGTAGCCCCTCAGCGCGGCCGGGGTTCGAAACGGATGATCTGCTCACCGGCAGCGGTGATGCGCGGCTCAGGACGAAACGCGTGCCCGTAGATGACTTCCAAGGTCAGGCGCAGCTTGCCCTCCGGATCGCGTCGGGCTTCCAGCGTCTCGGTCAGCTGCTGCCAGCGGCGCGGCGTATCGAGGCCGAGCAATCGTTCGGTCAGCGGATTGCCGCCGAAAGCGCGCACGTCGGCAAGCAAGCGCTCGGCCGACGGGTAGGTGAGGGTCAGCTTCTCCATGTCCATCACCGGCGTGGCCAGGCCGGAAGACACCAGCATGTCGCCGTAGTCGTGCAGGTCGACAAAGGGCAGCACGCGATGGCGCTGCCCGATCGCTTCGAAGGCTTCACGCAGTTCGATAAAGGTATCCGGACCAAAGCAGCTGAACATCAGCAAGCCGTCGGTACGCAGCACGCGCGCCCATTCATCGATCACTTTGTGCGGCTGAGGATGCCAGTGCAGCGCAAGGTTCGACCACAGGAAATCCATGCTCGCGCGGGGCAACGGCAGTTGCGCGAAGTCCGCACAGGCTAGTGAGGCCGCATGCATGCCCGCAGGCCGGCTGCCGAGCACGCGCGATATCAGGCGCTGCATGCCCGATTGCGACTGCGCGCCTGAAGCGCGTGCGGCAGCGAGCATCGGTAGCGATGCATCGATGCCGAACAATTGCGCGGCAGGGAAAGCCTGCTGCAGCCCGAGCAAGTCCTGCCCCTCGCCGCAACCGGCGTCGAGCATGGCTTTCGGACTCAGCCTGACCAGGGCGAGCCGCTCGAACATGCGCGCGGAAATCTCGCGGCGCAGGAACTGCGAGCCGGCGCAGCGCTGCGGACGCGCGAACAAGCGACGTACGGCCGCGACGGAAATCGGGGCGATGCGGGCTTCGCGCTCAGGAACGTCAGGGAATGAGGCCATGGAGGCGCTGGGACAAAAAGACTGGCGACACAATGCGCGGCAGTTTACTCCACACACGCACGATGCATTTCATCCGCCGCCTGTTTTCAGTTTCATTGATACGCGACTTGCCCGGCCGGCTGCTGCCGGGTGCGTGCGCCCTATGCGGCGCAAACGATGGCGGGCTGCTGTGTGCGCCGTGCCAGGAACGGTATTTTGGCAGGGCGACACTTCGCTGCGAGCGCTGTGCGATCGACCTGTCGTCGCTGAGCACGCTTTGCGGTCACTGTGCAGCGCAAGCTCCTGCGTTCGACGCCAGCTTTGCCGCCGCGACCTACGAAGCACCGGTCGATGCACTGGTGCAGGCACTGAAGTTTGGCGAACAATTGCCGCTCGCGTCGGCACTCGCGAGACTATTGTTGCGGGCCGTACCGAAGGAGGCGATTGCCGATGCGGACCTGATGCTCGCGGTTCCGCTATCGGCCGATAGGCTGGCGGCGCGCGGATTCAACCAGGCGCACGAGATCGCGAAGCCTATCGCGCGTTCGTGGCGCTTGCCGCTGATGACCGAGGCCTGCTTGCGCGTGCGTGATACCGAGCCGCAATCGGCACTCTCGCCTGACCGAAGGCGGGATAATATGCGCGGCGCGTTCGCGGTCTCGCGGCGCGAATCCATCCGGGGCCGGCATGTGCTGGTGGTCGATGATGTGATGACCACCGGCCATACGCTCGATGCGCTGGCCGCCTGCCTCAAGCGCAATGGCGCGACGCGCGTGACCAACATCGTGTTCGCGCGCACGCCGCTGCGATGAACAAAACGGAGAAGAATGTGTTTCATGTCGTCCTCGTCGAACCGGAGATCCCGCCGAATACCGGCAATGTGATCCGGCTGTGCGCGAATACTGGCGCGCAATTGCACCTGATCGAGCCGCTGGGCTTTCCGCTCGACGATGCGCGCATGCGCCGCGCAGGCCTCGATTACCACGAGTACGCGCAGATGAAAGTCCACCGCCACTGGGACGCCTTCGTCGGCGAACTGAAGCCGGATCCTTCACGGGTGTTCGCATTCACCACGCATGGCTCGTCGCTGTTTTCCACCTTGAGCTTCCAGCCCGGCGATGTGTTCGTGTTTGGTTCGGAGACGCGCGGACTGGACCCCGCATTGCGTGACAGCTTCCCGAATTCGCAGCGGATACGCCTGCCGATGCGGCCCGGCAATCGCAGCCTGAATCTGTCGAACGCCGTTGCGGTGACCGTATTCGAGGCGTGGCGGCAGCAGGGATTCGACGGCGGGGCCTGAGTCTATAATTGACGTATCACCAACCACCTACCGGAATCATGATGACCAAGCCCCTGATGCACGCATTTGCGCTCACCCTGCTGCTGTTGGCCGGCGCGTCGCACGCGCAATCGATCCTCATCGACAAGGCCGTCGCGCGCGCGACGGTCGGCAAGATGCCCAATGGCGCAGCCTTCCTGCAGATCGAGAACAAGGGCGCGGATGACGTGCTGCTGTCGGGCAGCTCGCCGGCCTCGTCGAAGGTCGAGATCCACACGATGAGCATGGACGGCAACGTGATGAAGATGCGCGCGCTCGAGCAACTGGAGCTGAAGGCCGGTCAGAAGATCGACATGAAGCCGGGCAATGGCGTGCACATCATGCTGATGGGCCTGAAGAAACCGCTGGCCGCCGGCGACAAGTTCCCGCTGACGCTGAATTTCCGCAAGGCCGGCAAGGTCGAGATCAGCGTCGAAGTGGCCGAGATGGGCATGCCGATGAAGAAGGGCGACGGCGACATGCACGATCATGACCACCACCATCATCACGATCACTGATCGCCGATCCTTCGCGACTTGAAAAACAGACGGGGCCTTTTGGCCCCGTCTGTTCTTGCGCGATGCCTGCCTTACGAGCGCGCCGCGTAACGCTTGTACACCTTGCGTCCACCCGCGTCGTCGAACAGCACCACGTCGAACGCATCGCGTCGCGTGCCGTCGGTTTCCATGCCGGGCGAGCCGACCACCATGCCCGGCACCGACAGCCCGCGCGCCTTCGGCTTCTCGGCCAGCAATCGTTTGATCTCGGCCGCAGGCACATGGCCTTCGAGCGCATAGCCGTCGATCATGCCGGTGTGGCAGGAACCGAGCGCGTCGGGCACGCCGAATTTCTTGCGATACGGCGAAGTGTCCGGCACGTCATGCGCGACGACCTCGAATCCGTTCTGCTGCAGGTGCGCGACCCAGTCATGGCAGCAGCCACAGGTCGGGGTCTTGTACACGGTAATGAGCGGCGCCTTTGCCGCGCCGGCGATCGATGGCAGCGCTGCGGCCAGCAGCGCGCCGAGGAAACTGCGTCGTTTCATGGGGCTCCCTTTGCATCGGCACCCGGGCTGCGGATGCGCCCGACCAGTGCCGTCGTTGAAATCCGGTATGCGAATGGTAGCGCGGCCACACGCGCGCCCAGCGCTATGGCCGCGCGCCCTTCCGGGGTATTCGCGACCTCATAATCGCCGCCCTTGACGTAAAGATCGGGACGCACCAGCTCGACGATTCGTGTCGCATGGTCTTCACTGAAACAACTGACGAGATCGGTAGCCGCGAGCGCGGCCAGCAGCGCCATCCTGTCCTCGCAGCGGTTGAACGGACGGCCTTCGCCCTTGCCGAGGCGGCGCGCGGAATCATCGTCATTGACGGCGACCAGCAGCGACGCCCCCATCGCCCTCGCGCGTTGCAGATAATCGATATGGCCGCGATGCAGCAGGTCGAACACGCCGTTGGTCAGCACCAGCGGGCGCGCGAGCAGCGCGGCGCGACCGGCGAGTCCCGCCGGAAGGCAGAGCTTGAATTGGTAGTCGGTCATGCGGCACGGGCGGCACCCGCGCCGCGGACTCACGCGACTTGCGGCGCGAGGCGGGCGGCCGCCTCTTTGCGGTAACGGTTGAGCTCCTGAACGGAGCCAAAGCTACGCTCGAACAGCAGCGACAGGTTGTGCAGTATCCGGTCAACGACCTTCGTTTCCCACGCGGCGTCAAACTTGATCTGATTGTCCAGCCAGGCCTCGAGCCAGTTCGGGTCCGGCAGGCGGCTCTGCACGGTGTCGTTCGGGAACAGCGACTGGTTCACGTGCAGGTTGGTCGGATGCAGCGGCTTTTCGGTGCGGCGCGCGGAAGCCATCAGCACGCCGATCTTCGCGAACGCGGTGCGCGCGGTGTCGCCGAACTGGTTCAGCGCCTTTTTCATGTAGCGCAGGTAGGCGCCGCCATGGCGCGCCTCGTCCTGGCTGATGGTCTTGTAGATGTGCCTGATCACCGGCTCGGTATGCCATTCGGATGCGCAACGGTACCAGTGATTCAGCCGGATCTCGCCGCAGAAGTGCAGCATCAGCGTTTCCAGCGGCGGCGCCGGGTCGAACTCGAAGCGCACCTTGTGCAGTTCTTCCTCGGTCGGCAGCAGGTCGGGGCGGAAGCGGCGCAGGTATTCCATCAGCACCAGCGCATGCTTTTGCTCCTCGAAGAACCAGACCGAGATGAAGGCCGAGAAATCGCTGTCGTCGCGGTTGTCGCGCAAGAACATCTCGGTGGCCGGCAGCGCCGCCCACTCGGTGATCGCATTCATCTTGATGGTCTGCGCCTGCTCGTCGGACAACAGGCTGGCGTCGAACTGGTCCCATGGAATATCGGTTTCCATATTCCAGCGGACTTGTTCAAGGGATCGGAAGAGTTCAGGAAACAGCATGGGAAAAGTCCGGCAGAGATCAGCAGATCAGCGATTTTATCAACAAAAGATGACAGTTTGATGAGCGGAGAAAGCTGACATTTCTTCTTGTTTGCAGTCTGACATCAAAGCGCATCCAGGTTTTCCAGCAGCACCTGCGCATGCCGCCGGATCGCCGCGCGCTCGTCGGCGCCAATCTTTTGCAGGTTTTTCGCCATCAGCGCCGTGCGCGGATTGCCGCCGAGCGCCGCTTCGTGCCGGTCGATGAAATGCCAGTACAGCGTGGTGAACGGGCAGGCGGATTCGCCGCTGCGCTTGCCCGGGTCGTAACGGCAGCCGCTGCAGTAATTGCTCTGGCGCTGAATGTACGCGCCGCTGGCGATGTAGGGCTTGCTGGTGAAGCGCGGCCCGCACGCATGCAGCGCCATGCCGGCGGTGTTCGGCAGTTCGACCCACTCGATCGCATCGACATACACCGCGAGGTACCAGTCGCCCACCTGCTGCGGCGACAGTCCGGCCAGCAAGGCGAAATTCCCGGTCACCATCAGCCGCTGGATGTGATGCGCATAACCGAGCTCGAGCGTCTGCTTCAGGCTGTCGCGCACGCAGGCCATTTTCGTGTCGCCGCTCCAGAACCAGCGCGGCAGCTCGCGCGTGTGCGCGTAATGGTTCGCGTCCTTCATCGCCGGCATGTCCAGCCAGTACACGCCGCGAATGAATTCGCGCCAGCCGAGCACCTGCCGTATGAAACCTTCCGCGCCCTCGAGCGGTACCTTGCCCTTGCGGTAGGCCTGTTCCGCCGCTGCCACCACCTCGCGCGGATCGAGCAGGTGCAGGTTCAGCGCGGCCGACAGCAGCGAATGCCAGCCGGTCGGCGTGTCGGTCCACATCGCATCCTGCCAGGTGCCGAAGTGAATCAGGCGCGTGTCGATGAACACCTCGAGCGCGTGCAGCCCTTGCGCACGCGTCACCGGCCAGCGGAATTTTTCGAGTGAACCGGGATGCGCCGCGAAATGCCGCTCGACCAGCGCGAACACTTCGCGCGTGAGTTCGTCCGGTTCAAAACCGGCCGGCGGCGGTATCACGCCGGGCCCGGTCTTCTTCGGGTACGCGCTGCGGTTGTCCGCGTCGAAATTCCATTGCCCGCCGACCGGCTCGCCGCCCTCCATCAGCACGCGGTGCTTCTTGCGCATCTCGCGGTAGAAAAACTCCATGCGCAGCTCGCGCTTGGCCTTCGCCCAGCCGGCAAATTCCTGGCGGCTGCAGATGAAATGCGTGTCATCGACCGCATGCAGCGCGACGCCGCTTTCGCTGCAGGCCGCGGCGATCAGCTGCTGCATGCGCCACTCGCCGGCCTCGACGACTTTCAGCGTTTGCGGACGGTGGCGGCGCAGCGCGGCGCACAGGCGCGCAGAAAATTCCGGCGGCTCATCGGCGTCGAGACTCACGTAATCCAGCGGCCAGCCGCGCTCGCGGACGTCGGCGGCGAAATGCCGCATCGCGGAGAGGAACAGCGCAATGCGCGCCTTGTGCGACCAGACCGCGGTCGCCTCGCCGGCGGCCTCGATCATCAGCACGCCATCCTGTGCCGGATCGAAGCCGGACAGGGCCGGGCTGGACAGGTTCAGCTGGTCGCCGAGGACGAGTATCAGGTCGCGCATGGTTCAGTAAAAAAGGCTGGGCTTCAGGGTTTTTGCGGAATTGCAGCGCGTATTGTGACCTGCCTGCAGGAAATTTTCGGGGCTTCGGAAAGTTTTTTCAAAGCAGGCTAGAATCGATTCGCTTTTAATCCAAATCATTCAAATTCCAGCCATGAACACTTTTGCGATCCTCCGCCGCAAGCAACTGTTCTGCCTGTTGGCCCTGCTGTCGGCGCTCATCCCCGGACTCAGCCTGGCCGCGAATTGCCCGGCGCTGCTGAACCACAAATTCAATCGCCTGCAGGACGAAGCGCCGCAGGACCTGTGCCAGTACGCGGGCAAGGTGACGCTGGTCGTGAACACCGCGAGCTATTGCGGCTTCACGTCGCAATACGAAGGGCTGGAGAAGCTGTACGCAAAGTTCAAGGATCGCGGGCTGGTGGTGCTCGGCTTTCCGTCGAACGATTTCTCGCAGGAGCCGGACGGCAACAAGAAGATCGCCGACTTTTGCTACAACACCTATGGCGTGAAATTCCCGATGTTCTCCAAGACCTCGGTCCGCGGCAGCGAAGCCAACCCGTTGTTCAGCGCGCTGCAGAAGGCCGGCGCGAAGGAGCCGGGCTGGAATTTCTTCAAGTACCTGATCGACCGCGACGGCAAGCTGGTCGGCAGCTACGGCAGCATGACGCGGCCCGACGACAAGGCCTTTGTCGGCGCAATCGAGAAAGCGCTGGGTCCGCAGTAAGCGATTCAAGTTTTCAGCTGCGACGCCTCCCGGCCACAGGCCGGCGGCACGCCGGGGATGATCTTCCCCCCCGAACCTTGTCAGAACCCGGCAGGCGTCGCGGCACTTTTATTCCTGAAGTTCGAACACAAGGCTGGGCATGAAGATCGCAGTCATTGGCGCAGGCATCTCCGGATTGTCGGCCGCGTGGCAGTTGTCGCGCGACGGGCATGACGTGTCGCTGTACGAGGCCGGCACTTATTTCGGCGGCCACACGAACACGGTCGACGTCAGCGTCGATGGGCAGCGCTTCGGCGTCGACACCGGTTTCCTCGTCTTCAATCACCGCACCTACCCGAACCTCGTCCGACTGTTCGACGAACTGCAGGTGCACACCACCGCCAGCGACATGTCGTTCGCGGCGAAGATGCCGGTGTCGGCCAAGGCCGGCGCGCGCGTGCTCGAATGGGCCGGCAGCAATCTGGACACCGTGTTCGCGCAGCGCCGCAACCTGCTGTCGCCGCGTTTCTGGCGCATGCTGCGCGACATACTGCGCTTCAACCGGCAGACCACCGCGATGGCGGTCACGCCGCGCGCGATGGAAGAGACGCCACTGGGCGACTTCCTCGACGCGAACGGCTACAGCGCGGAATTCCGCGACTGGTACCTGCTGCCGATGGCTGGTTGCATCTGGTCCTGCCCGACCGAGCAGATGCTCGCCTTCCCGCTCGCGACCTTCGTGCGCTTCTGCCACAACCACGGACTGATACAGGTGAACGACCGCCCGCAGTGGCACACGGTGACCGGCGGCGCGCGCCACTACGTGCAGAAGATGCTGGCCGACATACCGACCAAGTACCTGAACACGCCGGTCAGGTCGGTCACGCGCGTCGACGCCGGACTGGCCCCTCAGGTGCGCGTCGACTCCACGCTCGGCGGCCTGACGTATGACCATGTGGTGATGGCCTCGCACAGCGACCAGACGCTGGCCATGCTGGCCGACGCCAGCGAGGCCGAGCGCGCGGTGCTGTCCGCTGTCGGCTACCAGCCGAACCGCGCGGTGCTGCACACTGACGCCAGCTGCCTGCCGAAACGCGAAAAAGCCTGGTCGGCATGGAACTACGAGAGCGCCGGACCCGGCGAGGCGGATGTCTGCGTGCACTACCTGCTGAACAAGCTGCAGCCGTTGCCGGTGTCGACACCGGTGATCGTGTCGCTGAACCCGATACACGAGCCGCAGCCCTCATCCGTGCTGGCCAGCTTCGATTACGCGCACCCGGTGTTCGACGGCCCTGCGATCGCCGCGCAGCGCGTGCTGCCGACGCTGCAGGGCGTGCGCAACACCTGGTTCGCCGGCGCATGGACCGGTTACGGCTTCCATGAGGACGGCCTGAAATCGGGACTGGCCGTGGCCGACGCAATCGCCGCGCTGGTCGACCTCGATGCACGCCGCGCTGCCTGACGCTTCCGTCATGAACGCCCACCGTCCCCAGCTAGCGATCGGCCAGGTGCGGCACAGCCGCCTGCGGCCGGCGAAGAATGCGTTCAGCTACCGCGTGTTCACGCTGATGCTGCCGCTGCGTACGCTCGGCGACGCGCCGCTCGGCAGCCGGCTGTGCTCGCGCAACCGCTTCAACCTGCTGTCCTTCCATGACCGCGACCATGGCGACGGCAACACGCCGCTGCTGGCATGGATAGAAGGCCTGCTGCGCTCGGAAGGCATCACGGATGCCGACGGCGAGATCTGGCTGCAGAGCTTCCCGCGCGTGCTCGGCTATGTGTTCAACCCGGTCTCGTTCTGGTTCTGCCACCGCCGCGACGGCGCGCTGCGCGCAATCGTGTGCGAAGTGAACAATACCTTCGGCGAACGGCACTGCTACCTGCTCGATACCGGCGGCGCGATGCGCTGGGGTCGCGAGCTGTCGGCGACCAAGATCTTCCATGTGTCGCCGTTCTGTGCAGTCGAAGGCGGCTACCGCTTCCGCTTCATGCGCGCCACGCAGCAGCAGGATGGCCACCCCGTCGAGCGCGTGGTCGCGCGCATCGACTATCACGACGCGCAGGGGCCGCTGCTCCTGACCAGCGTGTCCGGCGTGCTGCGCACGCTCGACGACGCCAGCGCGGCGATGGCCTTCGTCCGTCATCCGCTGATGACGCTGGGCGTGATCTTCCGCATTCACTGGCAGGCGCTGAAGCTGTTCGCGAAGCGCGTGCCGTTTTTCAGCAAACCTATTCCTCCCGCAAAGGCACTCAGCAGATGAACGAGTCTATTTCCGCCCCGATCGAACTGCAGCCGGGCAGGGTCGCCGGCGCGCTCGAGGCCATGCCGATGCCGGCGCAGGCCCGCATCGTGCTGCAAATGCTGCGCCGCCTCGAGCATGGCGCGCTGCGGCTGACCTGCCCGGACGGCCGCACGCTGGCCTTCGGCGACGACAGCGAGCCCGTGTCGCTCAGGCTCGGCAACTGGCACCCTTGCGCGGCCGCGCTGAAGTCCGGCGACATCGGCTTTGCCGAGAGCTTCATCGCCGGCGACTGGCAGACCGATGACCTGGCGGCGCTGCTGCAGCTGCTCGCGCGCAACCGCCATGCGCTCGACGACGCGATCTACGGCAGCTGGTGGGGCGGGCTGCTGTACCGTTTGCGCCACCTGTTCAATCGCAACTCGAAGTCCGGCAGCCGGCGCAACATCCACGCGCACTACGACATCGGCAATGCGTTCTACCGACTGTGGCTGGACCCGTCGATGACCTATTCGAGCGCGCTCTTCGCCGAGCCGACGATGACGCTGCAGCAGGCGCAGCACGCGAAATACGCGCGCATCCTCGAACAGCTGCAGCTGGGCGCAGGCGCGCGCATCCTCGAGATCGGCTGCGGCTGGGGCGGTTTTGCCGAGCTGGCGACGACGCAGGGCATGCAGCTGACCGGGCTGACGCTGTCGACCGAGCAGCTCGAGTTCGCGCAGCGGCGGCTGCAGGACGCAGGGCTCGCGCAGAATGCCGACCTGCGCCTGCAGGATTACCGCGACGTGGACGGCGAGTTCGACGGCATCGCATCGATAGAAATGTTCGAGGCCGTCGGCGAGCAGTACTGGGACAGCTATTTCGAATGCGTCGCGCGCCGCCTGAAGCGCGGCGGCCGCGCATGCATACAGACGATCACGATCGCCGACGAACTGTTCGCGCGCTACCGCAAGGGCAGCGACTTCATCCAGCAATACATTTTCCCGGGCGGCATGCTGCCGTCGCCGGAAGTGTTCCGCGCGCATGCACAGAGGCACGGACTGGAAGTCGACGCCGAGCTCGCGTTCGGCCTCGATTACGCGCGCACGCTGGCCGACTGGCACCAGGCGTTCAATGCGGTGCTGCCCGAGGTGCGCGCGCAAGGCTTCGACGAGCGCTTCATCCGCACCTGGCAGTTCTACCTCGCGTACTGCGAGGCGGGCTTCCGCGAACGCAATACCGACCTCTATCAGTTCACGCTGGTCAAGCGCTGAGGACGTCATGCGCGCGCTGTTCCGCATTGCATTGCTGGCCTGCGTGTTGCTGACAACGGCGCACGCGCAGCAGGTCGCGGCGCTGCCCGATGCGACGGCCATCGGCAGCGGTGCTTACCGCTGGTTCGGCCTGAAGCTGTATGACGCAACCCTGTACGCCGCACGGCGCGGCTTCAGCGCCGACAACTGGGCGAGCGTCCCGCTGGCGCTGGAACTGGCCTACGCGCGCTCACTGGATGGCGGCAAGATCGCCGAGGCCAGCGTCGACGAGATGAAGAAGCTCGGCGTCGGCAGCCCCGCGCAGCTGCGCGCGTGGGGCGACGCGATGAAGCGCGTGTTCCCCGACGTGACCGAGGGCACGCGGCTGACCGGCGTTTACCAGCCGGGCCAGCCGACGCGCTTCCTGCGCAATGGCGAGACGGTAGGCGAGATCGCCGATCCCGCGTTCGGCCCGGCATTCTTTGCGATCTGGCTGCACCCGAAGACCAGCGCACCGAAGCTGCGCGCCGCGCTGCTGGGGCAATGATGGCGCTGACGCGCGCGCAACTGTTCAGCTACGGACTGTTCGGGCTGCCGCTCGCGCTGGTCGCGCTGCCTGTCTATGTGATGGTGCCGCAACTCTATGCAGGCAGCCTGCGGATGCCGCTGGCGACCGTTGGCGCGATACTGCTCGGGGCGCGCGTGCTGGACGCGTTCATCGATCCGCTGCTCGGGCGCTGGATGGACAGCGCGCGGCAAACGCGCGGCTATGCGGGCTTCGTGCTGCTGTCCCTGCCATTGCTGGCCGCCGGATTCGTCGCGCTGATGCTGCCGCCGCCACTCGAGCAGGCAATGCTGGCCGCATGGTTCGGCGCGAGCCTGGTGCTGGTGTACGCCGGCTACTCGATCGCGACCATCGCGCACAACAGCTGGGGCGCCAGCCTCACGCAGCAACGCGGCGAGCGCGCGCGGCTGACTGCGACGCGCGAAGGCTGCGCGCTGGCCGGCGTGGTGCTGGCAGCCATCCTGCCGCCACTGTCGGGACTGGCCGGCGTGGCGATCGCCTTCGTCGTACTACTGCTCGCCGGCGCGCTGCTGTTGCTGCGACAGGCGCCGCGCCCGCACGCCGCGGCAGACACGAGCGCCAGCGACGCCGACCGGCAGCCGCGCCACTGGCTGCTGCCGCTGTCGGTGCCCCGCTTCCGCTGGCTGTTCGCGGTGTACGCAATGAACGGTATCGCGGCATCGGTGCCGGCGACGCTGTTCCTGTTTTTTGCGTCCGACAAGCTGCAGCTGCCGCAGTATGCGCCGCTGTTCCTGCTGCTGTATTTCGCCTCCGGCGGCCTTGCGCTGCCGCTGTGGACGCGGCTGGCCGCACGCACCGGCGAGGCGCGCGCGTGGCTGCTGGCGATGCTGCTGGCGATCGTCGCCTTCCTGTGGACCGCGCAGCTGTCGCCGGGCGCGCTGCTGCCGTTCGCGCTGATCTGCATGCTGACCGGCGCGGCACTGGGCGCGGATCTGGCACTGCCGCCGGCACTGCTGGCCGGCGTGATCGGCGCCGCAGGCCACGGCGGCGAACACGAGGGCAGCTACTTCGGGCTCTGGAGCTGGATGACGAAGATGAATCTTGCACTGGCGGCCGGCATCGCGCTGCCGCTGCTCGAGTGGCTGGGCTATGCGCCCGGCGTCACCGATGACGCGGCGCTGTCGGCGCTGACCATCGGCTACGCCGTGCTGCCCTGCCTGCTGAAGGCCGGCGCCGCGCTGCTGCTGTGGCGCGCGCCGTTGAACGATATCTGAAACGGAGGGACCATGACATGCCAATCGATCTTGCGCTCGCTGATGCTGGCCTGCGCGCTGCTGCTGGCCGGATGCGGGGCGACCATGCAACCGTCTGACTACGCGGCAGAGCAGCCGAAGCTCGACCTGAAATCGTATTTCAACGGCACCGTCGATGCGTGGGGCGTGTTCCAGGACCGCGGCGGCAAGGTGGTCAAGCGCTTCACCGTCGTGATGGACTGCCACTGGGAAGGTGACACCGGCACGCTCGACGAACACTTCACCTACTCGGACGGCACGACGCAGCGCCGCGTATGGACGCTGAAAAAGACCGGCGACGGCCGTTACACCGGCACCGCATCCGACGTGATCGGCGAAGCGGCAGGTTCAACCGGCGGCAATGCGTTCAACTGGCGCTATACGCTCGCGCTGCCGGTTGACGGCAAGGTGTATAACGTGAATTTCGACGACTGGATGTACCTGATGGATGAGAAGGTGATGCTCAACCGCGCGGTGATGAGCAAGTTCGGCATACGGCTCGGCGAGGTCACGCTGTCGTTCAGGAAGCGCGACTCGTGATGTCGACCCTGAACCCGCGCATCGAAGACTGGCGCGGGCGGCGCGTGTGGGTCATTGGCGCGTCCACCGGCATCGGCGCGGAGACTGCCAAGCTGCTGCTGTCGCTGGGCGCTCGCGTGGCGCTGTCGGCGCGTAACGATACGGCGCTGCAGGCGGTCGCAAGCGGCCACCCGCAGGCGCTGGTCTTGCCGCTGGACGTGACCGACGCCGCGCAGCTGAACGCGGCGCGCGACCGCCTGCTGGCGGCGTGGCAGGGCGTCGACCTCGTGCTGCTGGTGGCGGGCATCTACGGCGAGATGCGCGCCGACAGCATGGACATAAACGTAGTGAACCGCACACTGGACGTGAACCTGCGCGGCGTGTTCAACGGCCTTGACGCGGCGCTCCCGCCGCTGCTTGCACAGGGCCACGGTGGCATCGGCGTCGTGTCGTCGGTGGCGGGCTTCCGTGGCTTGCCGAGGGCGCTGGCTTATGGACCGACGAAAGCGGCGCTGATCAACCTCGCCGAGTCGCTGTACCTCGACCTGCGCCCGCGCGGCATCGCGGTCTACCTGATCAATCCGGGCTTCGTCGATACGCCGGCCACGCAGCAGAATGATTTCGAGATGCCGGCGCTGATCGATGCGGCGCAGGCGGCGCGCGAGATCGTGCACGGCATCGCAGGCGGCGAGTTCCACATCCATTTTCCGAGACGCTTCACGAACTGGCTGCGCGTCGCGCGGCTGCTGCCGTACCGGCTGTATTTCTGGCTGATCCACAAGGTGACCGGGCTATGAACCATGAAGCCAATCTGCAGAGGCTGATCGATTTCTTTGAATCGCTGTCGCCGGACAGCGCGCGCGAACTGTCGCGCATCTATGCCGACGACGTGTGGTTCAAGGATCCGTTCAACGAGGTCAGCGGCATTGCCGAGGTGACGCGCATCTTCACGCACATGTTCGAGCAGGTCGATGCGCCGCGCTTTGTCGTCACGCACAGCGTGCTGCAGGGCGAGCATGCGTTCCTGACCTGGGATTTCCTGTTCCGCATGAAGCGCCATTCGAGCGCGCAGCAATGCATACGCGGCGCAACGCACCTGCGCTTCGCGGCCGACGGGCGCGCGGACTTCCACCGCGACTATTGGGACGCGGCGGAGGAGCTGTACGAGAAGCTGCCGCTGTTGGGCGGCCTGATGCGCTGGCTGAAACGGGCTGCGCGGCGCTAGGCCTTGCCTGTGCGCTTGCGCGCGGCGGGCTTGGCGGCGGTCGCTTTCGAGGCGGCCGTCTTTTTTGCAGTCGCCTTCTTCGCCGCCTTCTTCTTCGGCGTGGCCGCGGGCGTCATCACTTGGCTCACCGCATTCGAGAACTGGTCCTGCACCGCGTTCCACCAGAGCGCCGGGTTCGCGAGCTGCGCGGCCAGCGCAGCCGTTTCCGGCATCGCGCCGGCCGGCGCCTCGCCCTCGGCCTTCTGCTGTTTCGCGAACGGCGATTCGAACGCGGGCTGCTCGTCCGACGCCGGCGCCGCCGCCTTCGCGAAGCTCTGGCCCATCGAGCGCAGCGCGGTCAGCGTGGCGCTCTGCACCTCGAGCGCCTGTATCGAGCTGCGCAGCATGCTCATGTTGATCTGCAACCATGACTCGACGGCCTTCAGGTCGGCGATCTGCTTGTCGATTTCCTCCGGCGACAGTGACGGCATGCTCATGCCGGGCACTTTCATCGAGCCCCACAGGTTCTTCACGAACTCCAGGGTGTCGCCCATCGCATTCATGCCGGGCATGCCGGCGCTACCGTTGCTGGACATCGCTTGTCTCCGCCATCATCGAATGTCGCTAGGTTAGCAGATCGGCCTGCGACCGCCGCGCATTTAAGCGCGCGCAACGACGTCGCTCAATCGGCGCGGCAAACCATTACACTAACGGGATGCCATCACGACCTGCCGCCCATGTCCGCACGCGCCCCTACCGGCGCCGGCTGGGCATCGTCGCCGTCATATTGCTGCTGACGCTGCTGGCGCATTTGCTGGTCATCGAATGGCTGAAAAGCGAGCTGCAGGCGATCGCACCCGGCGACGACGACGATGCGCCGGTGATCAGCATCACGCTGCCGCCGCCCGCTGACCCCACGCCGCCGCCGAAGCTGCCCAAGGCGCCAGAGCCCATGCCGCCGGCAGACACCGGGAAAGCGGTGGCTGCCGTGCCGAAATCAGAGCCGCCGCAGGACGTCGCCGAACCAGCGCCGCCATCGCCCCCGCCGGAGGCGACGGCCGCTACCGAGGTGGCCAGCGACGCCGTGACCGCAACGACTGACCCGCAGGACGACGCATCGACGGCAACGCCGGACGAGGCGCCGGCGGTCGCCAATTCGCTGTTCGAGCGCGCCAGTCCGCCGCCGCCGGCCGAACTCAGCTTCGACGCGATCGGCATACGCAATGACGGCCGGCGCATCGAGGGCAAGGGAACGATCACCTGGAGCCACGACGGTCATCGTTACACGCTGAACACGGAAGTCGGCGTGCTGCTGTTCACGCTGCTCAAGTACCGCAGCGACGGCGAACTCGGCAAGCTCGGCATCGCACCGCTGCTTTACGCCGAGAAGCGCATCGGACGCTCCGAGACCAATACGCACTTCCGGCGGGATGCGAAGGTGATCAGCTTTTCCGCATCGACCGCGACGGTACCGGTGTCGGGCGGCGAGCAGGACCGCGGCAGCTGGATCTGGCAACTCGCTTCGCTGGGTCGCGGCGACCCGGACAAGTTCGAGGCGGGACTGTTGCTCGAAATGCCCGTGGCCGGCACCAAGACGGTGGACACCTGGCGCATCTATGTGAACGAGCGCGAGAATGTGGCGCTGCCGGGTGGCGAAGTGTCGGCGTGGCGGCTGTCGGTGATTCCCGGCGCGACCAGCTTCGACAAGCAGGTGGATGTGTGGCTGGCCCCGGACCGCGAATGGTATCCGGTCAGGATGTCGCATCAGGACAAGAACGGCAACCGCATCGAGTTGTTGCTGACCAAGATAAGCGCGAGGAAAGAGTGATGACTGGTTTCAGGATGAGACACCTGCTGGCGGGCGTGCTGCTGGCGGGCGCATGCCTGGCTGATGCGGTGCAGGCGGCGGACATGGCCATCAAGCCGCCGCCGCCGGCGCAGCTGGTCTACAAGGCGCGCGCCGACGTGCACGGCATCGTGCTCGACGGCGAGAGCGAGATCGACTGGCAGTGGGATGCGAAACGCTACCGGCTGTCGCTGGAAACGCGGGCGGCGCTGACCGGCGTGCTGCTGGCCGACAAGAGCGAGGGCGGCTTCGACAGCAATGGCTTCGCGCCGGAGAATTACACCGCACGTCGCTTCCTGAAGGGGAAGGCCGTCGCACGCTTCGACCGCAGCGCCGGCGAGATCGATTACGCCGGCCACGGACCGGCGTACAAGATGCAGGGTGGCGAACAGGATCGCGTCAGCGTGCTGTGGCAGCTGCTGTCGATGATGCGCGCGCGTCCGGCCGATTTCAGTCCGGGTACGCGCAAGACCTTCTATGTCGCCGGGCATCGCAGCGGCGACCCGTGGACCTTCGAGGTGAAGGACAGGCAGCGGCTGCGCTCCATCTTCGGCGACATCGATACGCTGCACATTGCGTACGTACCGGATGACAAATCCATGAAGACGCAGGTCGATATCTGGCTTGCGCCGTCGCAAGAGTGGTATCCGGTGCGCATCCGCTTTTCCGAGCCGAATGGCGATTACATCGACCAGACGCTAGAACAACTGAAACGCAAATGACTGCTGCACACGCTTCGGCACTGGTACTGTTTTCCGGCGGACAGGATTCCGCGACCTGCCTCGCGTGGGCGCTCGAGCGCTATTCGCGCGTAGAGACGCTGGGCTTTGACTACGGGCAACGACACGCGATCGAGCTGACGATACGGCCGCAGCTGCTCGATGCGATGCGCGCGCTGAAACCCGAATGGGCCGAACGCCTCGGTGACGACCACTTGCTCGACCTGGCGGTGCTGGGCAAGGTTTCCGATACCGCGCTGACCGGCGACGTCGAGATCGCGATGCAGGCCAATGGCTTGCCAAACACCTTCGTGCCGGGCCGCAACCTGCTGTTCGTCACGCTGGCAGCGGCGCTTGCTTACCGTCGCGGCATAGCCGTGCTGGTCGGCGGCATGTGCGAGACCGATTACTCCGGCTATCCGGACTGCCGCAACGACACGATGCAGTCGCTGCAAACTTCGCTGCGGCTGGGCATGGCGACCGACGTCACGATAGCCACGCCGCTGATGTGGCTGGACAAGGCCGCGACCTGGAAGCTGGCCGAGCAGCTCGGCGGCGACGCGCTGGTCGAACTGATCCGCAGCGGCACGCACACCTGCTATCTCGGCGAGCGCGGCGAACTGCATGACTGGGGCTATGGCTGCGGCCATTGCCCCGCATGCGAGTTGCGGGCGAAGGGGTACGAGAAATATCAGGCCGCGTGACCGTCCCGGGCAAGCAGCCGCGCCCCCGCCTTCAGCTGATCCATCAACCGCGCCTCCCTCTCCTTCGCATTGCGCAGGTGCCGCTCCTTCACATGACCGTAGCCGCGTATCTCTTCCGGGATGCGCGCGATCTCGGTCACCAGCGGCAGGTTTTCTGCATTGAGTGACACGCACAGCGCCGCGATGTTGTCGCGGTACGCCTTGATCAGCGCGCGCTCGGTCTTGCGCTCGTCGGTGTGTCCGAACGGATCGAGGAAGCTGCCGCGCAGGAAGCGGAACTTTGCGATGACCGGGAATGCGATGCCGACCCAGCGACCAAATTGCCGTTTCACCAGATGCCCGTGCGAGTCGCGCTTGGCAATCATCGGCGGCGCAAGGTGATACTTGATCTGGTAATCGCCTTCGAACATGTTCGCAATGCGCTCCTTGAACGCCGGATCGCTATGCAAGCGCGCGACTTCGTATTCATCCTTGTACGCCATCAGCTTGAACAGGTAGCGCGCGACCGCCTCGGTCAGCTTCAGCGGCTGGCCGTCACCGACGACACGCCCTTCGTGCGCGCGCACGCTGGCGACGAAGTCGCGATAGCTGTCTGCATACCGCGCCCCCTGATACCCGGTGAGGAATTCGGCGCGCCGGCGGATCAGGTCTTCGAGCGATTCCTTGCGCTTGAATTCGATCACCTGGGCTGGCGCCAGCCCCTCCACCTCATGCATGAGCGCCTTCAGGTCATGCGCGGCAAGCCGCCCCCACGCAAACGATTGCAGGTTGAAATCGACCGCGACCGCGTTCAGCTCGATCGCCTTCAGCAGCGCCGCTTCCGGCAGCGGCACCCAGCCGCGCTGCCATGCATAGCCGAGCATGAACATGTTGGTCGCGATCGAATCGCCCATCAGCGCGGTCGCAAGGCGACCGGCTTGCACGGCATCGACATGGTCTGCGCCGCAGGCTTCGCCGATCACGGCGACCGACGCGGCGTCCGGATAGACCCAGTCCGGGTTCTTCACGAAGGCGGCGGTCGGCGCCAGCGTCGCATTCACGACCGCATGCGTGCGCCCCTGGCCCATGCGCGACAACGCGTCCCTGCTGGCCGCGACCAGCACGTCGCAGGCGATCAGCAGGTCGGCGCCGCCGGTGCCGACGCGCGTGGAGAAAATGTGCTCGTCCGAATCGGCGAGCCGCACATGCGAAATCACCGGCCCGCCTTTCTGTGCCAGCCCGCTCATGTCGAGCACGCTGCATGATTTGCCGGCCACATGCGCGGCCATCGCGATGATCTGACCGACAGTCACCACGCCGGTGCCGCCGATGCCGGTCACCAGCACGCCATACGGTTGCGCCAGCGAGCCGATGGCAGGCGTCGGCAGCGCCTGCGCGCGCCCCTGCACGGTCCACTGCGCATCGGCCTTCGCCGCCTTCTTCGGCTTCTTCAGCTGCCCGCCTTCGACGGTGATGAAGCTCGGGCAGAAGCCTTCGACGCAGGAATAATCCTTGTTGCAGGTCGACTGGTTGATCTGGCGCTTGCGGCCGAACTCGGTTTCCAGCGGCTCGACCGACAGGCAGTTGGATTTCACGCTGCAGTCGCCGCAGCCTTCGCACACCATCTCGTTGATCACGACGCGCTTGGCCGGATCCGGATATGTGCCGCGCTTGCGGCGGCGGCGCTTCTCGGAGGCGCAGGTCTGGTCGTAGATCAGCGCGGACACGCCTTTGACTTCGCGCAGCTCGCGCTGCAGGTCGTCGAGCTCGCTGCGATGGCGTATCGTCACGCCGGGCGCCCAGTCGGTGTCGGCCGGATATTTTTCCGTGTCGTCGGTGACGACGATGATCGGGCTTACGCCTTCGGCAGCGATTTGTCGCGAGATTTTCGCCGGGTCGAGCGGGCCGTCATGCGACTGGCCGCCGGTCATCGCGACCGCGTCGTTGTACAGGATCTTGTAGGTGATGTTCACCTTCGCCGATACCGCCGCGCGTATCGCGAGCAGGCCGGAGTGGAAGTAGGTGCCGTCGCCGAGGTTGGTGAACACATGCGGCTCGTCGGTGAACGGCGCCTCGCCTATCCAGGTCGCGCCTTCGGCGCCCATGTGCGTGAAGGTCGCGGTCGAGCGGTCCATCCACAGCGCCATGTAGTGGCAGCCTATGCCGGCCAGCGCGCGGCTGCCTTCGGGCACGCGCGTCGACGTGTTGTGCGGACAGCCGGAGCAGAAGTACGGAATGCGATCCTTCTGCGCATCGGGCGTGGTCACTTTCAGCGCCGCTTCCTTGGCCTCGATGTACGCAATGCGCTCGCGCACGCGCTGCTCGACCGGATGGCCGGCGAAGTATTTCGAGATGCGCGCCGCGATCGCGCGCGCCACCAGCGTCGGGTTCAGCTCGTAGGTGCCGGGCAGCAGCCAGTCGCCATGGCCGGCATGGCGCGTATTGCTCCATTCGCCAGTGTCATCGAACTTGCCGACCACGCGCGGGCGCACGTCGTCGCGCCAGTTGTACAGCTCTTCCTTGAGCTGGTATTCGAGCAGCTGGCGCTTCTCTTCGACGACCAGGATCTCTTCGAGGCCGGTGGCGAACTCGCGCACGCCGGAAGCTTCGAGCGGCCAGTTCATCCCGACCTTGTACAGCCTCAGGCCGATGTCGCGCGCGACCTGCTCGTCGATGCCGAGGTCGTCCAGCGCCTGCCGCGTGTCGAGGTAGGCCTTGCCTGCGCTGAGTATGCCGAAGCGCGCGCGCGGGCTGTCCCAGACGACGCGGTTCAACTTGTTCGCGCGCGCGTACGCGAGCGCTGCGTACCATTTGTAATTGATCAGCCGCGCTTCCTGTTCGAGCACGGCGTCGGGCCAGCGTATGTTCAGCCCGCCGGGCGGCATCTCGAAGTCTTCGGGCAGCAGGATCTGCACGCGATCCGGGTCGATGTCGACAGTGGCGCCGGATTCGACCACATCGGTCACGCATTTCATCGCGACCCACAGGCCGGTATAGCGGCTCATCGCCCAGCCGTGCAGGCCGAAATCCAGATATTCCTGCACCGACGACGGGTACAGCACCGGTATCCCGCAAGCCTTCAGGATGTGCTCGCTCTGGTGCGCGGTGGTGGAGGACTTCGCGCCGTGGTCGTCGCCGGCCAGCACCAGCACGCCGCCATGCTGCGCGCTGCCGGCTGCGTTCGCATGCTTGAACACGTCGCCGCAGCGGTCGACGCCCGGCCCCTTGCCGTACCACATGGAAAACACGCCATCGTATTTTGCGCCGGGGAACAGCTGCAGCTGCTGCGTGCCCCAGATGCTGGTCGCAGCGAGGTCTTCATTGACCCCGGGCTGGAAGCGCACCTGGTGCGCTTCCAGATAGTTGTGCGCCTTGATCGCCGTCTGGTCGACCGTGCCCAGCGGCGAGCCGCGATAGCCGCTGATGAAGCCGGCGGTGTTCAGTCCGGCCTTCAGGTCGCGCTGGCGCTGCATCAGGGTCAGCCGGATCAGTGCCTGCGTGCCGGTCAGGAACACGCGGCCGCGCTCGAGGGAGTACTTGTCGTCGAGGGAGATAGCCTCTGGCTGCAGCGCGTGCTGCGAAGCAAGGGGGGCGTTCATCGGGTCTCCTCCGTATTTTTATCTAGTCGTGTACACGCAGTATGGCAGCGCCGTCGGCGTTCGTAAAACCGCTTGTTCATGCACCGGAACTTTCAGCCGCGCCTGCTGCGGCGCAGCGAGCGGCCGGGTCATAGGACTGCCGAATAATGGACCTGGTTCAATTTTTACACCTGTAACAGCCCGTAAAAGCGCACGATGCGCCGGCGTGCGCGGCGCGATGATTGACGCATCATCAACATACCGAAAGGTCGATCATGAAAAAATCCATTCATGCATTGTTTGCCATCGCGGGCGTCGCAGTCGCGGGTTTCGCGCTGCAGGCCACTGCCCATGAAGGGCACATGCATGGCGAAGGCATGCACGGCGACCGCATGCCGCCGATGTTCGAGAAGTTCGACGCCAACCATGACGGCAAGCTGAGCAAGGACGAAGTCCGCAGCGGCGTCGACAAGATGTTTGCCGAGATCGACACGAACAAGGATGGCTCCATCAGCAAGGAAGAGATGCAGGCGCATCACAAGGCCATGCACGAGCAGATGAAGTCTCGCATGCAGGAACGCTGGAAGGCGGCCGACAAGGATGGCGATGGGGCGCTCAGTCGCGCCGAGGTCGATGGCGCGGGCATGAAGATGCTGTCACGCGACTTCGACAAGCTCGACAAGAACAAGGACGGCAAGCTGACGCCCGATGAGATCCGTGACGGGATGATGATGCGGCACCAGGGCGGCGCAGGCATGCCGGCCCCGGCCAGATAACACCTGAGCTCCTCTCTGGAACCACGCTCCTCTCCAGCGTGTTGCGGACCCGATCAGTGCGACGGGTCCGCTTTTTTTGTCGCGTCGTCGACCGCCTGCACGCGCGCCGCATGCACGGCTTCGGCGATCTTTTCCGACGGACGCTCGGGCGACTTCGCGATCACATCGGCCGCAATCGCGCCGGCATTCACCGCCTGCGCGGCCGCCAGCGCACCAAGGAGCAGCGGCTTCTGCGGATAGGGCCGCGCGGCGAATCCCTCGCGACCCAGATAGTCGCATTCGCTTGCGTCCAGCATCGCCGAGAAGCGCGCCGGCTTCCTGAACGCATCGCAGCGCTCGAACAACTTGACCATAGTGGCCGCGCGCATTGCTTCGGCGCGCGCGACGCTGCCATGCTCGCGCGCGGTCATGAGCGCGAGGTCGCGGATCTCGTTCTGCACCTTCAGCCGCTTGCACGCTTGCTCGACCAGCTTCACGCCGCGCGCCTCGTGCGCGATGTGCCGCGGCCAGTCGGCCGGATCGGTGCCGCCCTTGCCGAGGTCGTGCAGCAGCGCGGCAAAGCGCGTGGCCAGCGGCAATGCACGCGACGCAGCGGTGTCGACCACCATCATCACATGCACGAAGGTATCGATCTCGGGATGGTGCTGCGCCGGCTGCGGCACGCCGGCCAGCGCGTCGAGTTCGGGCAGGATGCGCGCCAGCGCGCCGCAATCGCGCAGCACGGCGAACATGCGCGAAGGCTGCGCCTCCATCAGGCCGCGCGACAGTTCCTGCCATACGCGCTCGGGAACCAGCGCATCGACCTCGCCGGAGCCGACCATCGCCTTCATCAGCGCCAGCGTCTGCGGCGCGACCGTGAATTCGGTGAAGCGCGCGGCGAAGCGCGCGATGCGCAGGATACGCACCGGGTCTTCGGCAAACGCGGGCGACACGTGGCGGAACACTCTTGCGTCGAGATCGGCACGGCCGCCGTAGGGATCGATCAGCGTGCCGTCCTCGTCCTGCGCGATCGCATTGATCGTCAGGTCGCGCCGCTGCAGGTCCTGCTCCAGCGTGACGTCGGGCGCGGCATGGAACGCAAAGCCGGCGTAGCCGGGTGCGGTCTTGCGCTCGGTGCGCGCGAGCGCGTATTCCTCGTGGGTCTGCGGATGCAGGAAGACCGGGAAGTCCTTGCCGACGGCAACAAAACCTTGCGAACGCATCTGCTCGGGCGTCGCGCCGACGACCACATGATCGCGATCCTTCACCGGCAAGCCAAGCAGGGCGTCGCGCACCGCACCGCCGACGACATAGCTCTTGAAACCGGTCATGTCTGCGGGCGCAGGTAATCGGGCGCGACGGCCTCGAGGGGGGTCGGCTTCCAGTGCGGCGGCAACGCATAGTGGCCGCTGGCGACGTTGTCGGCCTTCATCGAGTCGAGGTTGTCGCGGCTCATCAGCGTCGGGCCGGGCAGGTGTTCGAGCACGAAGGCCTGCAGGCGCGCGAGCGCGTCCGGCAGGCCGATCACGGGCCGCCGGTGGCCGCTGTATTGGCCGGCCAGCCGCACCAGTTCGCGCAGCGTGTACACATGCGGGCCGACCAGTTCGTACACCTTGCCGAAGCTTGCCATGTCGTCGAGCGCGTCGACGAAGGCTTGCGCGACGTCGCCGACATACACCGGCTGGAATTTCGCGTCCGCGCCACCGACGGCCATCAGCGGCGCGAGCGCCTGCAGCTTCGCGAACAGGTTCAGGAAATTGTCCTCCGGCCCGAACACGACCGACGGACGGAAGGCGGTGACCTGCAAGCCGTCGGTGTCAAGCAGGATGCGCTCGCCGGCGGCTTTCGAGCGCGAATACATCGACGGCCCGTTCGCATCCGCGCCGAGCGCGCTCATCTGCAGCACGCGCGCGACGCCATTGCGGAGGCAGGCTCGTGCCAGCAGCCTCGGCAACGCGACATGCGCGTGCTCGAAGGCCGGACCCCACGGATGGCCGGGGCGCGAGTGCAGTACGCCGACCAGGTTGATCACCGCATCGACCTGCGGCAGCAGGCTGTCCAGCGTGGCCTCGTCGAACACGTCGGCCTCGACGATCTGCACGGTCGGCAGCACCAGCAGGTGATTCGCGCGCGTGTAGCGGCGCGTCGGCACGATCACGCGCTTGCCTGCGGCCGACAGCCGCGCCGCAATGTGCGTGCCGATGAAGCCGCTGCCGCCGATCAGGAGTATCGATGCATGTCGCATGATTGGCCTCAGGGCAGGTCGCCGAGCTCGGCGAGGTTCGCATCGCGCGGCGCGACGACGCCCAGCCGCGCCTTCAGCGACTGCGGCCGGTTCTCGAATTGCGCCGCATACCAGGTCGCGTTCGCGAGCACGTTCTTCACGTAGCCGCGCGTCTCGGAAAACGGGATGCATTCAGCGAAGATCGCACCCTCTACCGGCTTGTCGAGCAGCGCGCGCCACTGGCGCGGGCGGCTCGGGCCGGCGTTGTAGGCGGCGGTGGCCAGCGTCTGTGAACCGCCAAGGTTGGCCAGCACCATGTTCAGGTATTGCGTGCCCAGCGTGATGTTGGTGCGCGTGTCATTCAGGTTCGCGAGCGTGAAACCGGTCATGCCTATCTTCTTCGCGACATAGTTCGCGGTGCCAGGCATGATCTGCATCAGGCCGGACGCACCGACGGAGGAGCGCGCGCTCTTCACGAAACGGGATTCCTGACGGATCAGTCCGTAGACCCAGGCCTTGTCGAGGCCGATGGTCGCGGTCGCGCCGTGCATGATGTCGTCATGCGGAGTCGGATAGCGCTGGCTGAGGTCGAGTTCCGCCTTCGCGCGATCGGCGCTGGCGACCATGCGGTCGAGCACTTCGCTCTTGCGCGCGAACTCGCCGGCGGCCAGCAATTGCCTGTCGTTCAGCTTGCGCAATTGCCAGTTCCACTCGCGGTTGCCTTCGAAGCGCAGCTCGAGTTCATAAAATTTCAGCGCATTCTGGAAGCCGGGATTGGCGGCGGCTTCGGCAAGTTCGGCCGCCGTCGGCGCCGCAGGCCGGGACGGCGGCACGATGGACTGCCCCAGCTCTTCGCTGGCCAGCAGGCCATAGAAATGATGCTGGCCGGCGATCTGCTGGTACAGCGTCCGCGCATCTTCCGCATGCCCGAGCGCCGCATGCGCGCGGCCGCGCCAGTAGGTCCACGACGGATCTTTCTGCAGCTCGCGCGGCATCACATCGATGGCCTTCGCGACCATGTCCCAGTCGCCGTCGCGCAGCGCGGCACGCACGCGCCACTGGTAGCCATCCTGCGACAGGCTCGCATCGAAAGTGCGGCGCCAGTAATTCGCGGCGTCCTTCTGCAGCGCCAGTGAAGCTTGCAGCGAGAGCTGCGACCACGCGATCGCGAGCTCTTCGGAGTTCAGCCGCGACTGCGCTTTTTCAAGCGCGCGCACCGCCTTGTCGCGGTTGTCGCGCGCGGCGCGGCCGAGCGCGATCAGGAACAGTTCGCGCGAGGTGCGGCCGCCGATGGCGCCACGATCGAGGATCGCATAAGGCTTGTCGATCGCCTGCATCAGCTGCTTTTCGTTGACGTCGGTGAAATTGCCGATGCGGCGCGCGGTGCCGCTCATGCCGTATTCGACCGACAACCTGACCTGCCGCCAGACGTCGGACTCGCTGAATTTCCTGTCCTGCGCGAGCTTGCCGATCAGTTCGACGCAGGCGTCGCCGTAATATTTCGGCTGCTGCAACAAGTCGCGCGCCGGCTTGGCGACGTTCTCGCCCTTGGCCATGCGCGACATCAGCGCATAGCATTTGAGCTGCGTGTCATCGTTCAGCACGAAGCGCGCATATTGTTCGTCGAATACGCGCCAGTCGTGCGTGCGGCCGAGCAGCAGCAGCCAGTCGTTGCGCAGCCGGTCCGCGATCGCGGTGCCGTCGTAGCGTTCGAGGTATTGCCGGATCTCGCCCTCGGGCGTGGACGCCAGCCGCGGATAGAGGCGGTAGTAGTCGACGTAGGAGGGGATAGGGTAGCTGGTCAGGCGAGTCGCGATGCGTCCGGCTTCGCCGGTGTCGCCGCGCAGCGCAGCCTCGCGCAAGGCGACGAAATCGGCATCGGCGGGACTGGCGCTCAGTAGTGCATGACGGGTGGCGGCCGGCGCTGCCAGCGGCAGTACCAGCACGGAGGACGCCGCGCCCAACAACAGACCGGCCAACAATTTCGAGTGACGCTTCATCCCATCCTGCCCGTGTGGGTTACTGCCGTGAATTTGATTCTTTAGAATAGCATGCTGTACCGCAATGAATCAGTGGAACACTGCCATTTTTCAATGATGAATAGCCCGTCGAACAAACCGCAACTGCGGCAGCAATTGATTGCAGCACGGCGCGCTCTGTCGCCTGATGCCAGGGCGCAGGCCGATGCGCGAATTGCGGCGCACCTGATGGCGTGGCTTGAACGACATCAGGTGAAAGTGCTGGGCGGTTACCTGCCGATGGCGGGCGAGCCGGACCTGACCGCGCTGTACGCGCAACTGCCGGCGCGCGGCATCGTGCTGGCGATGCCGGTGGTGCTGGAGCGCCACCATCCGCTGGTGTTCGTGCGCTGGCAGGCCGGTGACGCGCTGGCGAAAGATGCGAGCGGCACGCCGGCGCCGGCTGCGCGCGGCGACTATGTGCAGCCGGACGCGGTGCTCGCGCCCTGCATAGGCTTCACGGAAGGCAGGCTGAGGCTGGGCTTCGGCGGCGGCTATTTCGACCGCACGCTCGCGCAATTGCCGAGGCCGAAGGCCGTCGGCATTGCGTATGCGTTCTGCAAGACGGAGTTCGGCGCCGAGCCGCACGACGTGCCACTCGACGCGATCATCACGGATTGAAGGGTAGTCGGGGTTGGTGGATTTCGCTTCGCTCCATCCACCCTGCGCCCGCCGAAAGACGTCGATCAACCGCAGGGTGGGTAGAGCCGAAGGCGAAACCCGCCCAACTTTCAATCCCGATTCAGCCGCCGCCAGATCGCCAGCGTCGGCGCCGCCTGGTTCAGCGAGTAGAAGTGCAGCCCCGGCGCGCCGCCGGCGAGCAGCCGTTCGCACATCTGCGACACGACGTCGAGGCCGAAGGCGCGGATCGACTCGGAGTCGTCGCCGTAGGAGGCCAGCTTGAGCCTGACCCAGCGCGGCACTTCGGCGCCGCACATGTCGGAGAAGCGCACCAGCTGCGAGTAGTTCGTGATCGGCATGATGCCGGCCACGACCGGCACGTCGGCGCCGAGCTTTTTCGCGTCGTCGACGAACCGGAAGTAGGCGTCGGCGTTGTAGAAGTACTGCGTGATCGCCGAGTTAGCGCCGGCCTTCACCTTGCGCACGAAGTTCTGCAGGTCGTCCTGCGGCGACTTCGCCTGCGGGTGCATTTCCGGATAGGCGGCGGCCTCGATGTGGAACCAGTCGCCGGTCTCGGCGCGGATGAACTCGATCAGCTCGCTCGCGTAATGCAGTTCGCCGAAGGAGCCGCCGAAGCCGCTCGGCAGGTCGCCGCGCAGCGCGACCAGCTGCCTGATCCCCTGCGACTTGTATTCATTGATGATCACGCGCAGGTCGTCGCGCGTGCGTCCCACACAGGACAGGTGCGGCGCGGCGCGATGGCCTTCGGCCTGTATCTCGAGCACGGTGTCGTGCGTGCCGGCCTGCGTGGAGCCGGCAGCGCCGAAGGTCACCGAAAAATATTCGGGCCGCATCTCGGCCAGCTGCTTGCGCGTGGCGCGCAGCTTTTCGGTGCCCTCGGGCGTCTTGGGCGGGAAGAATTCGACGCTGAAACTGGGTTGTTGCATTGTTTTTCAGAGTAAAAGGGCTGACAGCAGCCATGAAATGACGCTGTACACGAAGGCAGCGACGATCGCCGAGCCGAAGCTCGCGACCTGGAAGCCCTGCACCATGTCGGCGACGGCCCAGAACATCAGGCCATTGGTCACGAACACGAACAGGCCGAGCGTGAGAAACGTGACCGGCAGCGTCAGCACGAGCAGTATCGGACGGATCAGCGTGTTGACGAGGCCGAGTATCAGCGCGGCAAACAGCGCGGTCGTGAAGCTGTCGACCTGTACCGAGTCGAGCAGGTGCGGCAGCGCGAAGATCGCGGCCGTGTTGATCAGCCAGATGAGGAGGAGGCGCATGTTGGCGAGATGATGGCCGATTTCGCCTGCGGCTCCATCCACCCTACGGCCTCAATGCAAGGCGTAGGGCGGGCAGAGTGAAGCGAAACCCGCCATGCAGCCAAATCAATAACGATAGTGATCCGGCTTGTACGGGCCTTCCTTCTTCACGCCGATGTACGCGGCCTGCTCGTCGGAGAGCTTCGTCAGCTGCGCGTTGAGCTTCTTCAGCTGCAGCAGCGCGACTTTCTCGTCGAGGTGCTTCGGCAGCGTGTACACGCCGACCGGGTACTGTGCGGTGTTGGTGAACAGCTCGATCTGCGCGATGGTCTGGTTTGCGAACGACGAGCTCATCACGTACGACGGATGGCCGGTGCCGCAGCCGAGGTTCACGAGGCGGCCCTCGGCCAGCAGGATGATGCGCTTGCCGTTCGGGAAGATCACATGGTCGACCTGCGGCTTGATGTTCTCCCAGGTGTACTGCTTCAGTGCGGCGACTTCGATCTCGTTGTCGAAGTGGCCGATGTTGCAGACGATGGCCTGGTCTTTCATCTTCTTCATGTGCTCATGCGTGATCACATGGTAGTTGCCGGTCGCGGTGACGAAGATATCCGCATGCTCGGCTGCGTAATCCATGGTCACGACGCGGTAGCCTTCCATCGCCGCCTGCAGCGCGCAGATCGGGTCGATCTCGGTGACCCAGACTTGCGCCGACAGCGCGCGCAGCGCCTGCGCCGAGCCCTTGCCCACATCGCCATAGCCGGCCACGACGGCGATCTTGCCGGCGATCATGACGTCGGTCGCACGCTTGATGCCATCGACCAGCGATTCACGGCAGCCGTACAGGTTGTCGAACTTGGACTTGGTGACCGAGTCGTTGACGTTGATGGCCGGGAAGGCCAGCTTGCCTTCCTTGTGCATCTGGTACAGGCGGTGCACGCCGGTGGTGGTCTCTTCGGTGACGCCCTTGATCTGCGCGAGGCGGGTCGAGTACCAGGTCGGGTCGGTCTTCAGCTTCGCCTTGATCGAGTTGAACAGGCAGACCGCTTCTTCCGAATCCGGGTTGTCGAGCACCGACAGATCTTTCTCGGCACGGGTGCCGAGGTGCAGCAGCAGGGTTGCGTCGCCGCCGTCATCGAGGATCATGTTCGAGTAGCCGCCATCGGTCCATTCGAAGATGCGGTGGGTGAAGTCCCAGTACTCGTCGAGGTTCTCGCCCTTGAACGCGAACACCGGGGTGCCGGCCGCAGCGATCGCCGCTGCTGCATGGTCCTGCGTCGAGTAGATGTTGCACGATGCCCAGCGCACTTTCGCGCCCAGCGCTTCCAGCGTCTGGATCAGCACGGCGGTCTGGATGGTCATGTGCAG
>JACCDI010430624.1_pt1 | contig 31961 bp, 29 predicted proteins | sample 7442791 | NCBI WGS metagenome assembly JACCDI01 (sample SAMN15323434, study PRJNA562643) | freshwater metagenome | isolation source: river surface water | place: USA:Blue River Watershed | collected 2017-08-15
CCCAGCTGAACATGAAGCAGAAGAACGCGGTCACGCCTATGCCGGCCTTGATCAGCGGCAGGAAGATCTTCACGAAGAACTTCGGGAAGCTGTAGCCGTCGATGTACGCGGTCTCGTCGATCTCCTTCGGGATGCCGGACATGAAGCCTTCCAGGATCCAGACCGCCAGCGGCACGTTGAACAGCAGGTGCGCGAGCGCGACCGCGATGTGCGTGTCCATCAGCCCGACCGTCGAGTACAGCTGGAAGAAGGGCAGCAGGAACACCGCCGGCGGCGTCATGCGGTTCGTCAGCAGCCAGAAGAACAGGTGCTTGTCGCCGAGGAAGGAGTAGCGCGAGAACGCGTACGCCGCCGGCAGCGCGAGCGACACCGCCATCACCATGTTCATCGCGACATAGATCATCGAGTTGATGTAGCCGCTGTACCAGGACTCGTCGGTGAAGATGGTCTTGTAGTTGTCGAACGTGAGATTCGTCGGCCACAGCGTCATCAGGCCGGTGATTTCCTCGTTCGTCTTCAGCGACATGTTCAGCATCCAGTAGATCGGCAGCAGCGAGCCGACCAGGAAGGCGACGAGGAAAAAGCGCGAGAAGCCCGGGCGGGTCATGATTTGTCTCCGGTGCCGACGCGCTGCATCCAGGTATACAGCACGAACGAGAACAGCAAAATGATCAGGAAATAGATCAGCGAGAACGCCGCCGCAGGGCCAAGGTCGAACTGGCCGACCGCCTTCTGCGTCAGGTACTGCGACAGGAAGGTGGTCGCGTTGCCGGGACCGCCGCCGGTCAGCACGAAGGGCTCGGTGTAGATCATGAAGCTGTCCATGAAGCGCAGCAGCACCGCGATCATCAGCACGTTGCGCATCTTCGGCAGCTGGATGAAGCGGAACACCGCCAAGCGCGATGCGCCGTCGATCTTCGCCGCCTGATAGTAGGCGTCCGGAATCGCGCGCAGGCCCGCGTAGCACAGCAGCACGACCAGCGGCGTCCAGTGCCAGACGTCCATCAGCAGCACGGTCAGCCATGCATCGGTCGAGTCGCCGGTGTAGTTGTACGAGATGCCCGCGTCATTGATCAGCTTGCCCATCAGGCCGATGTCGCCACGGCCGAAGATCTGCCAGATGGTGCCGACCACGTTCCAGGGGATCAAGAGCGGCAGCGCGACCAGGACCAGCGACATCGATGCGCGCCAGCCCTGCGAGGGCATGGTCAGCGCCACGCCGATGCCGAGCGGTATCTCGATCGCCAGCACCGCCAGCGAGAACCACAGCTGGCGCAGCAGCGCCGAGTGCAGGTCCTGGTCGCGCATCACTTCCCTGAACCATTCGGTGCCGACGAACACCGCCTGATCCGGGCCGAGGATGTCCTGCACCGAGTAGTTCACGACCGTCATCAGCGGCATGATGGCCGAGAACGCGACCGACAGGATCACCGGCAGTACCAGCCACCAGGCCTTGTTGTTCAGAGTCTTGTTCATTTATGCCACCCGCTTGTCATTCACGTAGTACAGCGTGCGATCGGCCGGCAGCTTCAGCCACACGGCGTCGCCTGCATTCACCGCATGCAGCTCGCGCTGCTTGGCCGCGATTCGGTGTTCCCCCAGCTGGCATTCGACCAGCCAGTGCGTGCCCATGTTGCGCGCGCTTGTCACGCGCGCCGGCAGCGCGCCGGCTTCCTGCGCCGCGCTGCATTGCACGTACTCAGGACGGATGCCGAGGGTGAGCTTGCCTTCGCCGCGCGCCAGTCCCGCAGGTGCGGGCAGCGCCGATGCGGCGCCGGCGATCTGAACACCGTCGGCGCGCAGCTCGCACGGCAGCAGGTTCATGCCCGGGTTGCCGATGAAGTAGCCGACGAAGGTATGTTCCGGCGCTTCGAACAGCGCCTGCGCGCTGCCGACCTGCACCACTTCGCCTTCCGTCATCACCACCACCTGGTCGGCAAAGGTCAGCGCCTCGATCTGGTCGTGCGTCACATAGATCAGCGACAGCTTCAGCTCGTGATGGATCTCTTTCAGCTTGCGTCGCAAAAGCCACTTCAGGTGCGGGTCAATCACGGTCAGCGGTTCGTCGAACAGCACGGCGGCGACGTCGGGGCGCACCAGCCCACGCCCGAGCGAGATCTTTTGCTTCGCGTCCGCCGTCAGGCCGGATGCGCGATGCTTCAGTTCGCCGGAGAGTTCGAGGATCTCCGCGATCTGCGACACGCGGCGGTCGATGTCGGCCTGCTTCCAGCCGCGGTTCTTCAGCGGAAAAGCGAGGTTCTCGCCGACGGTCATCGTGTCGTAGATGACGGGGAACTGGAACACCTGCGCGATGTTGCGCTTCTCCGGCGGCAGCTGCGTGACGTCGCGGCCGTCGAACAGCACCTTGCCCTGCGACGGCGTGATCAAACCGGAGATGATGTTCAACAGCGTGGTCTTGCCGCAGCCGGAAGGGCCCAGCAGCGCGTACGCGCCGCCGTCCTGCCAGGTCATCTCCATCGGGCGCAGTGCGTAATCGGACGGCTGCGAGGGATTCGGTTTGTAGCTGTGCGCCAGGCCAGCGAGTTCTATGCGTGCCATCTCAGGCTCCCGGGGCGTAAATCAGCGCGCCGTCGGCACTGAAGATGAACAGGTCGCCGGGCTGGAAATGCATCGTCGCCGTCGCGCCGAAGTCCATTTCATGCACGCCCGGCAGCTGCGCGACCAGCGACAGGCTGCCGCGCTTCATGTGCACGAAGGTTTCCGAGCCGCTGATTTCTGCAAGGTCGATGCTGCCGTCGAATGCGAAGTCGCCGGCGCGCGGCGATCCGTGCAGGCTGTGTGCGCGCAGCCCGAGCTGCACGGTCGAATAACCGGCCAGCTTCGATTGCTGCGCGGCAGTCAGCGGAATGGAGAGTCCTTCGACCAATTGCGCGACCCCATTCGCGACGCGCGCGTCAAACAGGTTGATTGGCGGGTCGCTGAAGGTGCGCGCGGCCGTCACCGATGACGGCGCATTGAACACCGACAAGGTCGGGCCGTGCTGCAGCACGCGCCCTTCATGCATCAGCAGCGTGTGGCCGCCGAGCTGCAGCGCTTCCAGCGGCTCGGTGGTCGCGTACACGACGGTGGTGCTGCCGGAGGAGAACAGTTCGGTCAGTTCGCGGCGCAGTTCTTCGCGCAGCTTGTAGTCGAGGTTGACCAGCGGCTCGTCGAGCAGCAGCAGGCCCGCGTTCTTGATCAGCGCGCGCGCCAGCGCGCAGCGCTGTTGCTGGCCGCCGGACAGCGCGCCCGGCAGGCGATCGAGGTATTTCGAGATGTGCAGGCGCTCGGCCATCGCATTCACGCGGCTGCGGATCTCGGTCTCGGAAAATTTGCCCGCAATGCGCAGCGGCGATGCGATGTTCTCGAACACCGACATCGACGGGTAGTTGATGAACTGCTGATAGACCATCGCCAGATGGCGCTCGCGCACCGGCACGCCGGTCACGTCGACGCCGTCGGCGATCACGCGTCCTTCGCTGGGTTTGTCCAGCCCGGCCATGAGCCGCATCAGCGTGGTCTTGCCGGCGAGCGTCGCGCCAAGCAGCACGTTGATCGCGCCGGTCTCCAACGTCACGGACGTCGGATAGAGATGGGTTTCGGCGCCGACCTTGCGGTTCACGCCCTGGAGTTCCAGACGCACTATGTCTCCTCTGACGACAGCGCTGTTGCCGTCGTGGCTGCTTCGCCCCTGAAAACCGCTGCCGGCGCCATCGCGCCAGCGGTTTGTCGGAGGTCTCTTATTTTTGTGTGCGGGCGATCCACTGGTCGATCTTCTGCTCGGTATCGGCCGGCAGGTGCAATCCCAGTTTGGAGCGCCGCCACAGTATATCGGCGCCCGAAGACGCCCACTCGCTTTTCACCAAATAAACCAGCTCGGCCTCAAACAATCCTTCGGCCAGCTGCTCTCCCATGTCGGCCAAGGATTGGCGGCCCTCAAGCAAAGTATGAGTGCGCGTGCCGTACGCGCGCGCGTAGCGCGCCACCAGTTTTGGCGGCAGCCATGCATGGCTTTGCTGCAGCTTGCTGACGAACGCGTCGAATTCGAGCACCGCACGGTTTTGCGGCGGGCCAAACAGGTCGCCGCCGGGCAGGCAGGCATGCTCGGTCCAGGTGCCGCGCGCGCTGCCGAGCTTGTCGGCGATCATGTCGACCGCTTCCTCGGCCAGCTTGCGGAAGGTCGTGATCTTGCCGCCGAAGACCGACAGCAGCGGCGCCTGTTCGCCATCCATCGCCAGCTTGTAGTCGCGCGTGATCTCGGATGCATTCGCCGAATCGTCTTCCAGCAGCGGGCGCACGCCCGAATACGACCACACCACGTCCGAGGGCTTCAGCGGCTTCCTGAAGTAGCGCTCGGTCAGCTGGCACAGGTAGTCGATCTCGCTCTGGTCGATCGCGACCTTGTTCGTGTCGCCGGTGTACTCGAGGTCGGTGGTGCCGACCAGCGTGAAATCCTGCTCGTAATTGATCGCGAAGACAATGCGGCCGTCCGGGTTCTGGAAGATGTACGCATACGGATGGTCGAACATCTTCTTCACGACGATGTGACTGCCCTTGACCAGGCGCAGCGACTTGCCGGTCTCGCGGGCCACCGCATCGTGCAGGAATTGCGCGGCCCACGGGCCGGCAGCGTTCACCACGCAGCGGGCGTCTACCTCGAACATGCTGCCGTCGGCGCGGCGCAGGCTCGCGTGCCAGCGATCGCCGACGCGGCGCGCCGACTCGCAGCGCGTGTGCGTGAACACCTTCGCGCCATGCTCGGCCGCGTCCAGCGCATTGAGCACCACGAGGCGCGCGTCATCGACCCAGCCGTCGGAGTAGATGAAGCCCTTCGTGAATTCCGGCTTCAGTGGCTTGCCCGACGGGTGCGTGCGCAGGTCAACCGCGCCGGAACCGGGCAAGATCTCGCGCCTGGCGAGGAAGTCGTACAGATAGAGCCCGGCGCGGATCATCCATGCCGGACGCTGGCCCTTATCGTGCGGCATCACGAAGCGCATCGGCCACATGATGTGCGGCGCCGCGCGCAGCAATACCTCGCGCTCGATCAGCGCCTTGCGCACCAGGTTAAATTCGTAATGTTCGAGATAGCGCAGCCCGCCATGAATCAGCTTCGTCGATGCCGAGGACGTGTGCTGCGCGAGGTCGTCCTTGTCGCACAGGACGACCGACAGCCCGCGCCCGGCCGCATCACGCGCGATGCCCGCGCCATTGATGCCTCCGCCAACGATCAGCACGTCTGCAACCAGGGCTTTGGATGAATTCATGGTTACGTTGATTGGACAACTAACATCGGGGCCGGGCCTTGCTCGATCGCGGGGTGGGCGCTCAAGTGCCGGAATCTTTGGAAAGTCGGGTTGACCTTCCAGGGTGGTTTGCCAAATCGCCGTTGACCTGACAATAATGTCGAACAAAGATATACGCCAAACGAACAAAAAGCAACAAAACGAACAAAGAATATTTTCGTTTCTTTTCCTAATTTCACTTTTGTAATCTCCGGAGCCTCGACATGACCTTGAATCCCCGCCAGCGCGCGATTCTTGACGCAGTGCGCCGCCAGGTCACGATCTCGGTCGAGGAGCTGGCGCAGCAGCTAGCCGTGACGCCGCAGACCGTGCGGCGCGACGTGAAGCAAATGGAGGAGGCGAAGCTGCTGGCGCGCTATCACGGCGGCGTGGGGCTGCCGTCCTCGGTCGAGAACATCGATTACAGCCAGCGCCAGGTGATGAACATCGCGGCCAAGCGCCGCATCGCCGCGGCCGTTGCCGCGCGGGTGCGGCCGGGCAGTTCGCTGCTGATCAATATCGGCACCACCACCGAGGAAGTCGCGCGCGCGCTTACCCACCACACCGGGTTGCATGTGGTGACGAACAACCTGAACGTCGCCAACATCCTCGCCGGCCAGCCCGGCTGCGAGGTGATCGTCGCCGGCGGCGTGGTGCGCGGTCGCGACCGTGGCATCGTCGGCGAGGCCACCGTCGATTTCATCCGGCAGTTCAGGGTGGACATCGGCATCATCGGCATCTCCAGCATCGAGCCGGACGGCACGCTGCGCGACTTCGATTCGCGCGAAGTGAAGGTGGCGCAGGCCATCATCGAGCAGTCGCGCGAGGTCTGGCTGGTGGCCGACCAGGACAAGTTCGGGCGGCAGGCGATGGTGCGTCTGGCGCATCTGTCCCAGATCGACAGGCTTTTTTGCGACGCCGAGCCGCCGGCCAGCGTGAAAGCGATGCTCAAGGAAGCGCAGGTCGAGCTGGTCGTCGCCCCGTAAATCCGGCGTATCCGAGCGCATTGCTCCGAAAATCCGGGTGATGGCAAGGCTTTCGGTGATAATACGCGCTCTTTAATCCCGCCTAACGAAAGCCCGAGGATGTCCAACTCTTTCGCCCCGCTGAAAAACGATACTTTCCTGCGCGCCCTGCTGCGCCAGCCGACGGACTACACGCCGATGTGGCTGATGCGTCAGGCCGGCCGCTACCTGCCCGAGTATCGTGCGACGCGCGCGAAGGCCGGCTCTTTCATGGGGCTGGCGACCAATCCGGATTACGCAACCGAAGTCACGCTGCAGCCGCTTGACCGCTATGCGCTGGACGCGGCCATCCTGTTCTCCGACATCCTGACCGTCCCCGATGCCATGGGCCTCGGACTGTCGTTCGCCGAAGGCGAAGGCCCGCGTTTCGCGCACCCGTTGCGTGACGAGAATGCGGTGCGCGCGCTGCAGGCGCCGGACCTCGGCAAGCTGCAGTATGTATTCGATGCCGTCACGCAGATTCGCCGCGAACTGAACGGCCGCGTGCCCCTGATCGGTTTCTCCGGCAGCCCGTGGACGCTGGCCTGCTACATGGTCGAAGGCGGCGGCTCGGACGATTTCCGCACCGTGAAAACCATGCTGTACGACCGCCCGGACCTGATGCACCACATCCTGTCGGTGAACGCAGCGTCCGTGGCTGCCTACCTGAACGCGCAGATCGACGCCGGCGCGCAGGCAGTGATGATTTTCGACACCTGGGGCGGCGCGCTGGCCGATGGCGTCTATCAGGCATTCTCGCTGCATTACATGCGCGAAGTAGTCCGCCAGCTCAAGCGCGAGCATGAGGGCGTGAAGATCCCGTGCATCGTGTTCACCAAGGGCGGCGGGCTCTGGCTCGAGGAAATCGCCGACTGCGGCGCCGATGCGGTCGGCCTCGACTGGACCGTCAACCTCGCCAAGGCGCGCGCAATGGTCGGGCACAAGGTTGCGCTGCAAGGCAACCTCGACCCGAACGTGCTGTTCTCCAAGCCGGAGCAGATCCGTGCCGAAGTCCGGCGCCTGCTGGAATCTTTCGGCAAGCCGACCGCCGGCAGCGGCCATGTGTTCAACCTCGGCCACGGAATTTCCCAGTTCACACCGCCTGAGTCGGTCACTGCGCTGGTCGAGGCCGTACACCAGATCAGCCGCGAAATCCGGGGCTGATCCTGTTCCGGCCACCGCGCCATTCCCAGTTATGCACAAGTTTGGCGCGCCGACTGCGAATCAAATACTTGCGAGACTTTTTGAAAGCCTACGCCAATATTTTGCGCCAACCCGTTGATTTCAAAGGTCTAATTTCTCCGGCCGAGTGTTGGTTGCAGGAAAGGCGTAAGTTGTCTGTATGAAAGTTATCCGGTGTCTTGCAAGCTTTGTTCACAAAGATATCCACAGCTCCGCTGTGCAATGAGAACAAGTGGCCAGCGGACGATCTTCGGAGCGCCGATAGGCTTGACAAGCGTAAAAAACGGTGGCTTTCGACGTGCCCGTCGTGAACCACACAAAATGCCGGCCGAGATCACGTGAAGCATAGTCGCGCAAGCTTTTTGTGTGGGGCGGGGGTCAATTATTCACAAAAGCAAGTCTTGTCAAGGCGCTCAAAAAAATTCTCCGAAATTTTTTTGCATGATACGGCGGCGCACGTAAGTCATTGATTTAATTAGGTCAAGTTAGCTGCATTCCGGTTGAGCAATTTGTTCGAAGCCGCATAAAATCTGGGTTTTCGGCTGTCAAGCCCCACTTACGCACAAAGTTATCCACAGAATTTGTGGATAGTCAAAAAACATCTTGTGCGACCGTCATTTAAGTCAATTTCTGAGGAATTACATTAAGTCGTGAGCCGTCGCATCCTGTCCATAGCGCTCGATGCGCCGCTCGATACCGAGTTCGATTACCTGTGGAATCCGGCCAGTCCCGATGAGGCCGAACCGGTGGCCGGCCAGTTTGTGCTGGTGCCCTTTGGCCGCCGCGAGGTGGTCGGACTGATCATTGCGGTAAAGGACGACAGCGAGCTGGATGCGGCAAAGCTGCGCGAAGTGATCGCGATACGCCGCCAGCTGGCGCCCGTGCCAGACGACTGGATCGCGCTGTGCCGGTTCGCCGCCGACTATTACCAGCGCCCGCTGGGCGAAGTCGCATTGCCCTGCTTGCCGAAGAGCCTGAGGCTGGAAAAGACGGTCGCGCTGGATCGGGCGCTGAAAAAGCTCGCGCAGCAAAAGCCGGCCGGCGAACCGCCCGAGCCGTCGTCGCCCCCGGTGCTGAATGACGAACAGCAGGCCGCCGTCGAAGCGATCGTCGGCGGCGGCGGCTTTCAGGTCCACCTGCTGTTCGGCGTCACCGGCAGCGGTAAAACCGAGGTCTACCTGCACGCCGCCGAGCGCATGCTGCAGCGGGAACGAGTCGCGGCGAGGCCGGCGCAGGCGCTGATCCTGGTACCGGAAATCAACCTGACGCCGCAACTCGAAGCGAACGTGCGCGCGCGTTTCCCGCAGATGAACGTGGTCGCGCTGCACAGCCAGCTGGCCGAGGGCGAGCGACTGCGTCACTGGATGGCCGCCCATCTGGGCAAGGCCGACATCGTGCTCGGCACCCGGCTGGCCGTGCTCGCATCGATGCCGCACCTGAAGCTGATCATCGTCGACGAAGAGCACGACCCGTCGTACAAGCAGCAGGAGGGGCTGCGCTATTCGGCGCGCGACCTGGCCATCTGGCGCGCGCACCAGCAGCAGATACCGGTGGTGCTGGGATCGGCCACGCCCTCCACCGAAAGCTGGCAGCACGCCGACAGCGGACGCTATCGCAAGCTGCAGCTGAAGCAGCGTGCGGTCACGAATGCGCAATTGCCGCGCGTCGGGCTGATCGACATGGAAGTCAACAAGGCGCCCGACGGGCTGTCACCGCCGCTGGTCGCGGCGCTGCGCGCGCGGCTGGAACGCGGCGAGCAATCACTGCTGTTCCTGAATCGCCGTGGCTACGCACCGGTCATGCATTGCGACGCCTGCGGCTGGATCAGCAATTGCCGCCGCTGTACCGCATTCATGGTGCTGCACAAGCCCGAGCGCCGCCTGCGCTGCCATCACTGCAGCCTCGAGATGCGCATACCGGTGTCCTGCCCGACCTGCGGCAACGTCGACCTGCAACCGATGGGGCGCGGCACGCAACGCGTCGAGGAGTATTTGCAGACCCTGTTTCCGGAAGCGCGCGTGCTGCGCATCGACGCCGACTCGACGCGCCGCAAGGGCAGTGCGCAGGCAGCCTTCGATTCCGTTCATCGCGGTGAGGTCGATATCCTGCTCGGCACGCAGATGGTCGCGAAGGGGCACGACTTCCAGCGCCTCACGCTGGTGGGCGTAATCAATCCGGACACCGCCTTGTTTTCGCAGGACTATCGCGCCGGCGAGCGCCTGTTCGCGCAACTGATGCAGGTCGCCGGCCGTGCAGGTCGCGCAGCGGGCAAGGATGGGCAGGCAGCGCGCGCGGAGGTGCTGATACAGACGCGCTATCCGCAGCACCCGCTGTACCGTGCATTGCTCGCCCATGATTACGAAGGTTTTGCGCGCGGCACGCTGGAAGAGCGGCGCGCCGCCGGCCTTCCGCCGTTCATGTTCCAGGCCTTGCTGCGCGCGGAGGCGAAGGAGCTGCAGGATGCGCTGGACTTCCTGGCGCAGGCGAGTGCGCTGCTGGAACAAGAAGGCATCACGATCAACGATCCGGTGCCGATGACGATCACGCGCGTCGCCGGGGTCGAGCGCGCGCAGCTGCTGCTGGAGTCTGCGTCAAGACCGCAATTGCAGGCTTACCTGAAACCCTGGATGCGCGCGCTGCGCGACATGAAATCGCGGATACGCTGGTCGCTGGAAGTCGATCCGGTCGATATCTGAAACCCTGAAACGCCGACACCTCAGCCCGCCGACAGTCCCGGCGGCGGCTTCGCGTTGATCAGCGTGGGCGGCACTGCCGGATCGAAATCTTCCCAGTTGCCCTGAATGATGTGTCCGCTGCCCGCTTCAAGCGCCAGCGCTCCGCGTTCCGTCAGGACGCGGATGGCGCGTTCCTCGCAATCAGGATTTGGCGCGCTGACGGCCACCAGCATTCCCGCGTGCCGGATGGGCTGCGTGTCCTCCGAACCATCGTCATCTTTCATCTTGCCTAGCGCGCCGACCAGATTGCCGACGTGCGCGCCCACCAGTCCACCGGTGATCGCGCCAAGTGGTCCGGTCAACGGCGTCGTCACCGCGCCGATCGCTGCGCCGACGAGGCCGCCGGTCGTCGTGCCGGCCGTCGTCCCTTTGGGGGTTTCTTCAGCGCCGGTCGATTTGTCATGATCGCCGCCGATCGGATATTGCGCATGCTGGCCCGCAGGCGACACGTAAAAGCTGCTGATGTGCCCGGCTGGAAAACCGGCGTCGCGCAGCGCCATGACCGCCGCCTCGGCCGTCGCCTGCTCGTCGAACCTGCCCGCGATGATGGTCGCCATGATTGTCTCCCTCATGAGCCTTGAACGGTCATCGGGTAAGAGGAGCCGCGTGATCCGGAAGTTCAAGCAGGCCAGCCAGCGAATTGCACGGAACCGAATGGTGCGCTCGTTTTCAAAAACGCATGGCGAACGAACATGAGCCGCAGCGCGAGCTTCGGATACCGGTCACGCAGGAAGTGCTGCAGGTGGGCAAGCGTCTGGTCGAGACCGGCCACGGCGTGCGCGTCCACAAGACGGTCACCGAGACGGTGCTGCGCATTGACGAGCCCCTGATGCAGCAAGGGCTCGAGATCGAACACGTGGCCATCAATGCGTGGGTGGAAGGCAAGCCGCCGGTGCAGCGGCAGGAGGGCGACACGCTGATCGTTCCGGTGCTGGAAGAGGTGCTGGTGGTCGAGAAGCGCCTGCGCCTGAAGGAAGAGATACGCATCACCGCGAGGGCGGGGACACGTGTCGCTTCCGAGCAAGTGACGCTGCGCGAGGAACATGTGGACGTGCAGCGCTTCGACGAATCGGGGGACGCAGAAAGAGTGCGCGAGCCGCCGACCTGAGCGCCCCGTGTTCGCCATGATCCATTCACCCGACGATACCTAACTGTAGGAGGAGATCCAGATGAACAATACCGTGGTTGCAGTCTTCGATGACTATGGAGACGCGCAGAGCGCATTGAATGCGCTGTACAAGGAGGGCGGGTTCACGCAGGCCGACGTGAAACTGAGCCCGCCAGAAGCTACTACCGAGGCGCGGCAGCAAGCGCTGCGTTCGCAGCAGACCACGGCCGATAGCGGCGGCTGGGGCATCGGCGACTTCTTTCGCTCGCTGTTCGGGAGCGACCAGCATAGCGACGACGCCGGCATCTACGCCGAAGCCGTGCGGCGCGGCAGTTACATGCTGAGCGTCGATGCGCAGAGCGAAGAGCAGGCCGAGCGTGCCGCCGACATCATGCAGCGCTTTAACGCCGTCGACCTCGACCAGCGATCGTCGCACTGGCGCAGCAGCGGATGGACCGGCTACCAGAGCGATGCGCCGCTGTACAGCGCCGACCAGATCCGGCAGGACAGGGACCTGTACAGCAAGACCACGATTGCCTCGGGCACAGGAACGCAGGCCGCCGGGACCAGCGCAGGCACGACGGCCAGCACCGGAAAGGCCATTCCCGTGATCCAGGAGCAGCTGGAAGTCGGCAAGCGCGTGGTGCAGAAGGGCGGGGTCCGGATTTTCAGCCGCGTATCCGAGAGGCCGGTACAGGAATCGGTACAGCTGCGCGAAGAGCATGTAAAGGTCGAGCGCACCCCGGTCGACCAGCCGGCCACTGAGGCGGACCTCCAGGCGTTCAAGGAAGGTACGGTCGAAGTGCGCGCGAGTGCCGAAGAGCCGGTGGTCGCGAAAACGGCACGCGTGGTCGAACAGGTGAACGTCGGCAAGGAGGTCACCGAGCGCACCGAGACCATCAAGGACACGGTGCGCCGCACTGATGTCGAGGTCGAACAGCTCGGTGCGCAAGGCTCGGCGAGCGCCGGCGGCACGATAGCCGACGATGAATTCCGCCAGCACTGGCAGGGCGCGTATGGCAGCAGCGGCGGCAGGTATGAAGACTATGCGTCAGCCTACCGCTACGGCGCGAACCTTGCGAACCAGCAGAAGTACCAGGGTTACCGTTGGGACGAACTGGAGCCGCAGGTGAGATCGGACTGGGAGGCCACGCATGCGGGCAGCCCGTGGGAGAGAACCAAGCAGGCCGTGCGCTACGGCTGGGAAAAAATGCGCGGGCACTGAACCCGCAACGCAGTCAGGCGAGGGCGGCCCGCGATGGCCGCCCTTTTTACTGCATCGGCGCGTCCAGCTCGCCCTGCTGCGCTAGCTGCCGGATCATCCGTACCGTATCGATATCGGCTTCCTTGTAGGCCTCGCGGCGAAAATCGTTGTAGAACGACTCCTCGTCGGTTTCCTGTGCTTCATTGTGGTCGTCATACTCGAAGCGCACGAACAGCACGCCGGGCTCCGGCTCCTCGATCGTCATCGTCAGGTCCGACGCGGGTATCGCGTCCTGCTGCGGCACCTGGTAATGCACCTGCTCGAGCGGCGCGAACTTTACATGGTCATGCACCTGCAACTGCCCGAAACGCAGCGTGCGCGACAGGCCGTTCGCCTCGCGCGCGGTGATCTCGCAGGCATCGAGTCCCATCACGAACAAGGTCGGCTGCTCAGCGCGCAGCACCAGGCCGCGCCACAGCTGCTCCCGTGTGATCGTCATCACCAGCGGGTTGTCCGGCATGTTTATTTCGATAAGGTGGTTGAATTTCATCTGCTAAAAAATTACGGCGTCTCATGTCACTTTACCATGTGAAATGCAGCCTCCGCCGCAACGCCGGCATGACCACATCCGATACAATGCTGCGCTTGCCTGCCATCATCTGCATTTCCCTTCCATGACCCTCGGTCTCAACGCCCCGCAGCGCGCCGCAGTCAGATACATCGACGGACCCTGCCTCGTGCTCGCCGGTGCAGGCTCCGGCAAGACGCGCGTGATCACGCTGAAGATCGCGCACCTGATCGAGCACTGCGGCTACGAGCCGAAGAACATCGCCGCGCTGACCTTCACCAACAAGGCCGCGCTCGAGATGCGCGAGCGCGTCGCCAAGCTGCTGCGCGAGCCCGGACAGGCGAAACAGCTGACGGTATCCACCTTCCACTCGCTCGGCGTGCAGATCCTGCGCCGCGAGGCAGCGGCGATCGGGCTCAAGGACCGCTTCTCCATCATGGACAGCGATGACTGCTTCACGATCGTGCAGGACCTCGCGGTGACCACCGACAAGGCCGTGATCCGCCGCATCCAGAATCAGATGTCGCTGTGGAAGAACGCGTTGCTGACGCCGGAGCAGGCGCTGCAGCAGGCAACGACCGAAGACGAGGCGCAGGCCGCGCGCATCTACCGCAATTACGTCGCCACGCTGTCGAGCTACCAGGCAGTGGACTTCGATGACCTGATCCGTCTTCCGGTCGAATTGTTCCGCAATGACGAAGCCGCGCGCGATCGCTGGCAGCGCAAGCTGCGCTACCTGTTGCTCGACGAGTACCAGGACACGAATACCTGCCAGTACGAACTGGTGAAACTGCTGGTGACCGGCCTCGGCAAGAAGCCGATGTTCACCGCGGTCGGCGACGACGACCAGGCGATCTACGCATGGCGCGGCGCGACGATGGAAAACCTGCGCATCCTGCAGGACGATTTTCCCGACCTGAACCTGATCAAGCTGGAACAGAACTACCGCTCCAGCACGCGCATCCTGCAGGCCGCGAACGCAGTAATCAAGAACAACCCCAAGCTGTTCGAGAAAGAGCTGTGGTCCGAGCACGGCATGGGCGACCCGATCCGGGTGATGGCGATGGAAGACGACGAGGCCGAGGCCGACCAGGTGACCATCATGCTGTCGGCACACAAGTTCGAGCGGCGCGCGAAGTTTTCCGATTACGCGATCCTGTATCGCGGCAACCACCAGTCGCGCGTGCTGGAAAAGGCGCTGCGCCGCGAGCGCATACCGTACGTGATGTCGGGCGGACAGAGCTTCTTCGACCGCGCCGAGATCAAGGACATCATCGCCTACCTGCGCCTGATCGCGAACGGCGACGACGACCCCGCGTTCATCCGCGCGGTGACCACGCCGCGGCGCGGCATCGGGCAGGCGACGCTGGAGGCGCTCGGCGAATTCTCGAAGCAATGGAACTGCTCGCTGTTCGAGGCGGTTTTCAAGGGCGGCATCGAGGCGAGATTGAATGATCGCCAGCTTGCGCCGCTGCGAGAGTTCTGCGACTTCATCAACCAGCTCGAGGCGCGCGCTTCGCGCGTCGGCGCGGCCGGCACCGGCGATAACGCCGGCGCGGCGCTCGACGACATGATGCAGGCGATCGATTACGAAAACTATCTGATCAATACCTTCGACGACAAGCAGGCGCAGGACAAGTGGCAGAACGTGCTCGACTTCGTTGGCTGGCTGAAAGAGAAGGGCAATGGCGGCCGCGACGGCGCCGGCGAGGAAAAATCGCTGCTGGAACTGACGCAGATGGTCGCGCTGATGAGCATGCTCGAAGGGCGCGACGAAGAGCCGGACGCGGTGCGGCTGTCGACGCTGCATGCGTCGAAGGGACTGGAATTCGGCCATGTGTTCATGGTCGGCGTCGAGGAGGGGATACTGCCGCACAAGGGCGACCCGGACGCGCCGCCCGAGGCCGCCACGCAGCGCATCGAGGAAGAGCGGCGGCTGATGTATGTCGGCATCACGCGCGCGCAGCGCAGCCTGACCATTACCTGGTGCAAGAAGCGCAAGCGCGCGCGCGACGCCGTCAGCTGCGAGCAATCGCGCTTCATCAAGGAAATGCGGCTCGACGAGGGCGATGCGCCGCCGCAGGAAGACGAAGTGCTGACGCCGCAGGACCGGCTCGCGAACCTGAAGGCGCTGCTGCAAAAGCCGAAGGCGGCGTAAGCGTGGACAAGAAGCCGCGATCGGGTTTCCGCAATCCGCACGACTTGCCGGTGAAGACCTGCGCCGCCTGCGGCCGGCCCTTCACCTGGCGCAAGAAGTGGGCGGCGAACTGGGAGCAGGTGAAATACTGTTCTGACGCGTGTCGGGGCAAGGCGGGAATGAAAGGACAATGATGGAAGAGCGACTGATCAATATCGAGAGCAAGCTCGCTAATCAGGAATACCTGCTGGACGTGCTGAACCAGACGGTCTACCAGCAGCAGAAGAAGATCGACGAACTCGACGCGCTGTGCGTCGCGCTTGCAAAGCGTCTTGTCGACGTGCATGCGCGCCTGCCCGATTCGCTGCCGGCCAACGAGAGGCCGCCGCACTACTGAGCCAAGCACCATGATCAATGAAAAAATTCTCGCGTCGCTGCGCAATGAGATCAACGAGCAGACCGCGCAAATGCCCTGGAGCGAACTCGAGCGATTTTTCGCCAGCGGCAGCGTGATCTCGGTAGCCGGCGAGCTCGACCTGATCGACGTCGGCGCGCGCATCGCGGCCGACGACAAGGACAGCGTGCTAGCGTGGATGAACTCCGGCCTGCTAAAAAAAGTCACGGATGAGCAAGCCGGCAGCTGGCATGCCAATGACACGCTGCTGTGGACCGTGGTCGTGAAGCCGTGGATCCTCGTGCAGCACAGCCGGCAGCAGCCGTCCTCTACTGCGCAATAAGGGACGATTACTGTCGCCGCTGCCTCGCGTATCGCTGGGGGCCGAGCGATCTTGTGCCATGGCCCTTGCCGAGCGGGCGATCGGGCGGATCAATGCTGTCGGGATCAAGGGTGCTGCCGGCCATGATGTGCCCCCTGATGCAAAAACAATCAGGCTTGGAAAAGAGCGTTCAGTGTTGGTTCTGCTGTAAGTGTGGCAGGTAGAATGACGCCTCTTTCCAATCGCACTACCTCATACACCCATGTGGTTCAAGAACCTTCAGCTATTCCGTCTCCCGAAACACTGGGCAATCACGGCCGATGAACTCGAGGCAGCGCTTGCGCCGCAAGCCTTCCTTCCCTGTACCACGCAGCAGCCGACCAGCCAGGGCTGGGTGCCGCCGACCAAGGACGGGCGGCTGGTCTTTTCCAGCAACCGGCAGTTCCTGCTGACGCTGCGCACCGAAAAGAAATTGCTGCCCTCGTCAGTGATCAACCAGGTCGCGCGCGAACGCGCAGCCGAAGTCGCCGAGCAGCAGGGCTTCCGCTGCGGCCGCAAGCAGATGAAGGAAATCAAGGAGCAGGTCAGCGACGAACTGCTGCCGCGCGCATTTTCGCTGCAAAAAGATATGGGCGTCTGGATCGACAGCGTCAATGGCTGGCTGGCCATCGATGCATCGGGCAGCTCGGCCGCAGAAGAGGCAGTGAAGCTGCTCGTGAAAGCGATCGACAAGTTTCCGCTGAAGGTGCTGCACACGCAGCGCTCGCCGGTCGCCTCGATGACGGACTGGCTGCTCGCGGATGAAGCGCCTCACGGCTTCACGATCGACCAGGACCTCGAGCTGCGCTCGACCGCGCACGGCAATGCAACGGTGCGCTATGTGCGCCACTCCGTCGAGCCGGAAGAAGTGCGTCGCCACATCCAGAATGGCAAGCAGTGCACGCGCACTGCGCTCACCTGGCGCGACAAGGTGTCCTTCGTGCTGACCGAGTCGCTCGCGATCAAGCGCGTCGCTGCGCTCGATGTGCTGAAAGAGAATGGCGAAGTCTCTGCCGGAGAAGAAGAGCGTTTCGAGTCGGATTTCCTGCTGATGGCCGGAGAGATTGCGCAGATGCTTGATGACTTGCTGCTGGCGCTGGGCGGGGAGCAGATCGAGGCTGCAGCGTAAGACCTGGAAAAAACAAATCCCTGCCGGGGCAGGGATTTGTTGCAGGCAACCGTCTTATCCGAATCAATACGGTTCGAACCAGGATTCGTACGCGCCCTACGAGTCTTCCTCGTTGGAGGTCGACCCGACAATGGTGTCCGAATCATCATCGCTGATGTGATCCGAGTCTGACGAATCGTCGTACCAGGCGAGCGTATTCACGAAGCGGATACCCTCGTGTGCCAGCTCTTTGAATCGCCCCTTGCCGACAGCCTTGGCAATTTCCGCTCCGTCGCAAGTAAGGGCCACCTTTCCGGGCGACGATTGATTGAGCGTGCGGACCGCTTGAATGATCGTGTCCATGCCTTCTTGCGACGCAGCCAGCGAAAAAATTTCCAGTGAAACGGTGGTCTTGAATTTCCGAAACACGTCGACAAGCAGCTGCGCTTCCTCTTTCCGCAAATTTCCGTATTCGAACCTGAACAGTATCCCTTCGATCTGGTTCTCGGCGCAGGCGGCCAGCAGGCTCAAGTCTGGTCCCCTGGCGATATACCTTGCGACCGGGTCGCCAATCAGGGTGGCCACATGGCATACGACCGGATTTTTCTTGATCGCTTTGGCAAGGTCATCCACATGCTCCGATGGTATGCCCTCGGAGGGAAGCAGCAGGGCGAGATAAGCCCCTCCGGATGTTACGTTGATGGCGCGGGCCACGAATTTATGGGAACTGGTCCGAGGCCACATATCGAGGACCGTCACGCACGCTTTGCGAGCAGCCAGTGCCTCGCCCAGATCGGTCGACCATTTGCTCGAGGGCCGCACTTTCAGGACGACATGCGCGAATGAGCTCTTGAGTTTGGCGATCGTTTTTTCCGGAGTGGTCTCGAATATCACGTTTTCCGAGCTGCGGGATTGCTTGATGGCTTGCTTTACCGCTTCAACCGGTGTTTGGCGGTTGCGAATTACAAATAGACGATGCTCCTGAGCCCGCCTGAAATCCTTCCCTTCAGGATGATTCTCGATCTGGTGCCTGACGCGCAGATGCCAGTAGCGACAGCTCAGTCCCAATCTGAACAGCGCGTCAGAGGCGCCCTGTTTTGAACAAATGGAGAGCACCAGGAGCTCGAGTTCTTGCGGCAATTCGGCGAAATATGAATTCGATTGCTGCTGTTGAAATCTGTAAAGAAGGCGCGGGGCCTGTTCTTCAGGATATTTCCTGAACTCTTTTCTCGATCGGAAAAATGAAGCCGTTGAAGTGGTGCAGATATGCGAGGGTGGTGTTGAATTGGCGGACGCCATGATGAATCCTTCCGCGGGATTAGGGATCAGGGCGGTATTCAGTTGACCGACCCAGGCGATTGAGGAACGCTGTCGCAGACACGGTTCATCGCGGGAATCGCTATGGGTATCAGAGGAGGCAGGCGGGAAGAAAAGAAAAACGCCTGCGTCGGTGACCCGAGGCAGGCGTTTGAGATATTGGCGGAGCGGACGGGACTCGCCCACATGCTGCGGGCCGCGGATTCGCTTGCAAGCGAATCCCTTCGATACCCGCCGAGACCCACGCAGGTGGGTCTCTCCGCTCCTGAAAAGACAAACGCCTGCTTGCGCAGGCGTTTGAGATATTGGCGGAGCGGACGGGACTCGAACCCGCGACCCCCGGCGTGACAGGCCGGTATTCTAACCAACTGAACTACCGCTCCATTCAGACATTTTGCAACGCCCGAAAGCCGAGCATTGTATCCGAGTCGTTATGACATGTCGAGCGGGAAATGCGCCGTTTAGAATAAACCGTCCAAAATTTTCCGAGTGCGGATCGCCATGAGCATCAGTTGGCTCCTTACCCACGCCATCGCGTCGCTGCTGTTGCCCCCGGCATCGCTGGTCTTGCTGGCGCTGGCTGGCTGGCGGCTGTCGAAGCATTGGCGCAAGACCGGGCAGGCAATCGTCTGGCTGGCGGCCGTCATGCTGCTCGCCATGTCCACGCAGGCAGGCTCGCGTTGGCTGGCCGGGCCGCTGGAGGCACGCTCGCTGCCGCTGAAGGATCCGCGAGAAAGCGGCGCGCAAGCGATCGTGATCCTTGGCGGGGGACGAACGTTCGACGCGCCCGAAGATGCGGGGCGCGAGCAGCCATCGGCCGCCACGCTGATGCGCATGCGGCACGGCGCGCGGCTGCAGCGCCAGACAGGCCTACCGGTGCTGGTCAGTGGTGGCGCGCCGGACGGTGCGGGCGAGAGCGAGGCAGCGGTGATGGCGCGATCCATGAACGAGGATTTCAGCCTCGACGTCCGTTGGCTAGAGCAGTCGTCCAACAATACCGAAGAAAACGCCCGGGAGGCGGCGCAGCTGCTCGGCCCTCTGCACATCCGCCGCATACTGCTCGTCAGCGACGCCATGCACCTGCCGCGCGCGGCGCTCGCCTTCGCTGCGGCGGGCTTCGAGGTCGTGCCTGCACCAACGGCGTTTCGGTCGCGGCGCGCAGCCGGCATCGCCAGCTTCATCCCGAATGCGCGCGAACTTGAAAACAGCAGCTACGCAGTCCATGAATGGACAGGCCTGCTCTGGTATCGCATCCGCCACGGTTTTGCTTGACCAAAAGGCAAGGTTTTTGCCCGGACGGCGCCGGCGCGGCGGTATGATTTTCAGACCACCTGTCGAAAGGAGAGCCGCGATGTCCGAGTCCACCATCACTACTGCACGCAATGACCTGAAGGCGCTGGTGCGTGATGCACAAGCCTTGTTCGATGAGGCCACCGCTGCCGGCGGCGCTAAAGCCGACGAGCTTCGCTCCAGGGGCATGAAGATGCTCGACCATGCGCTCACGCGCGCGCACGAGCTGCAGGAGGCGGCCGTGCAGAAAGGCCGCAAGATCGCGCACGACACCGATGAATACGTGCACGAGCACCCGTGGCGTGCGATCGGCATCGCCGGTGCGGTCGGCGTGCTGATCGGCATGCTGATTGCCCGCCGCTGACCGATGGATGAGCCTGATCGCCTGCCAGAACCCGGCCTTTTTTCAAGCGCCACTGCCATCGCCGGCAATGTGCTGAAGCTGCTCGGCGTGCGGGCGTCGCTGGCCACGCTGGAACTGGCCGATGCGCGCGATGCCGCGCTGAGTGTCTTGCTGCTTGGTGCAGCAGCTCTGGGCGCCGCCGCACTTGCACTGGTCAGCTTGTCCGCGCTGATCGTGATGCTTGCATGGGAGGCGCTCGGCTGGCGCATATTGCTGATCCTGTTCCTGGCCTATCTTGCGCTCGCGGCATGGTTGTTCGCGCGTGCGCGCGCTATCGTCGCCAGCGGCCGCATCGGTATGCCGCTGACGTTGTCCGAATTGCGCAAGGATCGCGAGGCGGTGTTCGGTGAGCAAGGCGAAGCGGAGGATGCGCCATGAACGACCGCGACGCGCGCCGCAAGATCCTGCTGCTGAAAGGCACGCTGTATCGGCTTGAGATCTTGCAGGCCCGGCACACGCTGCGCGAAGCGGCTAGCCGCAACGTGCTCGCCGACAGGTTGCCCGGCCTGCTGAAGTCGCTATTGGCGAACAATCGTGCCGCGCTGCTGACCACGGTATTGCCGATGCTGGTCGGCGGCGGCCGCTTGCGTCGTATCGCCAGGCGCGCACTGCTGGCGGCCGGCGGTGTGGTGGCCGCATGGGTCGCACTGAGACGCGGAAGGGGCGATGCAGGCGGCGACGCGACCGGTCACAAATGAACCTGCCCAAATAAAAATCCCGGCCGGGGCCGGGATTTTTTCAGGCCGGCGCGCGATGCCTGCGCGCCGTATACCCGCTGATTACTTCGCCGCCGGTTCCTTGAACTTGGCGCCGGATGCGTTGGCCATGTGAACCACGGCGCGCGCGACTTCGATATCGTTAAGGTCAGGATTGCCGCCCTTGGCCGGCATGCTGCGGATACCTTTGATCGCGTGCGAGACCAGTGTGTCGTAGCCCTGCGCGATGCGCGCGCTCCACGCGCCGTTGTCGCCCAGCTTCGGCGAGCCCAGCGCGCCAGAGGTATGGCAGCCGGCACAGACAGCTGCGTAGATCTGCTCGCCGGACTTCAGCGCGGCCGGCTTTCCATCGGCAGCGCCGGCTGCGGCATCGGCCGTTTCGTCAAATGCACCAGCGAGCCTGTAGCCTACGTCTGCCACGGGCTGGATGCGCTTTGCGACCGCTTCCGTTGATTGCGCATCGGCGCCAGCGCCGGTCTTCGACGTATTGCCGACGAAGTCCACCAGCAGAACGATGATCAGGATGGGGACCGCAAAGCCGGCGATGATCGCTGCGATCAGTTGATTCGGGGTTTTGATCAGGGACTCGTGATGGGCGTCGCTCATGATTTCCTCTTCTGGGGTTGGCGCCAGGCCAAAATGGCTGCAAAGCCTGCGATTATAGACGAATCGTTGGCCAATATTCCCAAAGGCAGCATCCTTCGTGGACTGGCCGACTGAAAACCGGTATCCTTCTTGGTCTTCCTCGCGCCGCGGCTGTAGCTCAGTGGATAGAGTATTGGCCTCCGAAGCCAAGGGTCGTGGGTTCGATCCCCGCCAGCCGCGCCAGATTCGATATTTTTCCTCAGCGATTGCATGCGCCACGAAGGCCAGCCCTCTGCACCGCTCCTGGATTGATCAAAGGGTGATCACGCACAGCCGGCAGTGCTCTGACTGCCGGGTACCAAGGCTACCGCGCTTGACCGGGCGTTTAGGATCCCTTTCGCCCCTCGGGGTTGATCCCTGAAAGCTTGTTCCGTTTTGTGAAGCGCAAGCCATAAGCTCCGACAGTCCAGAACCGATAGGGGACGTAAAGCACCTGTCAGACGACAGTAATTACTCCATCAACTGCCGCCCAGCCGTTCAGCCCGCCAAAATCTCCGCCTATGATTACGCCGCTCGCAACTCCCCAATTGTTGCCCTGATTGGTCGGCACCGTTTCATAGACCAGGAAGTGCGTGCTTCTGCCCCCATCCCATATCAGGAACATATCAAAACCGTCTGTCCAAGGCAGATAATCAAAGTTCTGTTGGACTCCGGTAATGATGTTCCAGGAGCCATTCCAGATTGCACTCAAATCTATTTTGTCGCCAGTGGAAAGATCTGTGATCTGATCAAAGACCTCGCCTCCCGCATCCTGCGAGGAAAACCTGAAAGTGTCATCTCCCAAGCCACCGGACAGGAGGTCAGCCCCCCCTCCTCCGATAATGAGGTCGTTGCCGGCATCGCCCGCTAAAGTATCGCTTCCCGTCCCGCCATTAAGCGAATCATTCTTCGATCCTCCGTTCAGGACATCGTTGCCGCTGCCGCCCGTCAGCGTGTCGTTACCGGCATCCCCGAAAATCAGGTCGTCCCCGGCTCCGCCTGCCAGTACGTCATTACCCGCTTGCCCTCGTATGCAATCGTTAGCCTTGCCACCCACAATCTTGTTGTTGAAATTGTTCCCATAAATTTCATACCGCACAGGCCATGAGTCACTGCCGTTGACTGAATAGGAAATGTTTCTGAGGGTCGTTTCGTCGGTATCGACAACTACCGCTTCGTTATGACGGAGGCCCAACCCAATCAGTCCGTTCACACCAGGTTTGCTGATCGAATACATTTTTTTCCTTATGCGTGGTTTTTATTTTTGAAATTGATTCCGGCGCAATCATTCAAAGCCGATACGAAAATGTTCTTTCTGAATTCAGCTTTCTTCCGAAACCTCTGGGATTTAGATACATAAAATTATTCTGCGCGCATCTTTATTTCTTATGGGAAATTAGCTGATGGCACAGTATTTAGCAAGTCGAAAAATATTTCGATGGCACATGCCAATCAGGCGAATTCACTCGATCAGGGCGGCCGAATTGAATCCCTGAGAGAAGGCAGGAACTCGACATTCTTTGTATGGGCCAGCGCAACAGTGAGGACGCAGCCTGTTAAAGACCGAGATGGGGGCGAATCGCTACCGATCTCAACCGCCTCGCTCACGCTAGCGGCGGCCTCGGCGCTTTCGCCCATTTGAAGCCCGCACGGCAGGCATGCCCATTCCTCGAAATGCGCGGCAATCCTGCTTCATTTCGCCGCAATGCCGGAACGTCAATTGATGAATTATCCAGATGTTCTTTTCATCAAGGAGACTTCAATGGGCACTCGTCAAGCCAACCTTCTGAACCTGCATTCCTACACACCAGATGGATTTCTTGATCGACTGTTGTTGCGCCTCGGGTTGAAGAATGATGCGGCGCTGGCGCGCCTGCTGGCCGTGACGCCGGCCATCGTCAGTCGGATCCGCAATCGCAAGCTGCCGGTCAGTTCCAGCATGCTGCTGATGATCCATGAAGCCACCGATATCGCGATCCGCGAATTGCGCAGGATGATGGGCGACACGCGCCGCCTGTTCAGCTGAGGAGGGCTACCGCTAGCTTGCCCGGCGCTTGCGATGGCCACCGGACGTGTCAGTGCAAGGTACGGCTTTGTCCGGTCGCTTAAAACAGGTAGCCGACCACCACCCGCCCGACGATGGCCTCCGGTTTGAGGCTGTGTCGCGAGACAAAGGAGTCGGGCGTACCGCCGGGCGGCGTGATGTCGAACATCGCGCGCGAGAAGCGCAAGCTTTCCACTTCGCCGCGGATGAAGAGCCGTTCAGAAAGCGGGCCCTGCAGGCCCAGCCCTATGCCCGTGCCGCTGATGGACTGCGACCCGGAGCGAGGCACGTTGCTCTGCCCCGTGAAATGCACCGCCGCCGCGAAATCGACGTCAGCCGCATGGTAGGCAAAGGAGGCATACGCATACAGCTTGTCGCCGAGCCGGATGCCGGGCTTGAACGCCAGGAACCACTGGCGCGACATCTTCCACTTCGAATCAACGGTGTTCGGATCCTCGGGGTCGTTCGATGGCGAGGTCCCGCGCGCCCGGAACCTGTTGACGGCGCTCAGGTCGGCGCCTGCCTCGAGCATCATGATCGCGTTGTCGCCGAGCGGCAGCGCGTAGCCGGCAAGCAGGGTGCCGCCCGCCCGGTAGCGGCTCGAGGATGAATCGATCAGCACCTGCGATCCGTCGAAACCCTCGTCACCGAGAATGTGAGCCTTGACCTGCTGGTTCATCAGCCCGCCCGCAAGGTAAAAGCCCTGAAGGGCTTCGGCGGAACCTGCAGTGGACAACAGCAGCAGCAACGAGGCGGTCAGCGCGCGACGCATGGTGATTCCACTCGAAAGAATGAAATTGCACGCTATCACCGGCCTGCGCGGGAGCCTGCTTCAGTCGCGTACTAGCGCTGGTGGTAACGCAACGCTGTTTGCGTTGTCTCAATGGCGCCGCTTCGGTCATCGCCCCTTGCGAAAACCCCGTTCAATGCTTTTCGGACGTTGCCGGTTTGCGCAATTTGGCCGTTGCGGCAAATAGCAGCGCTATGCTCCGCGTGTCCTTGTTGCTGCGGGCGATATCGAGCGCGGTGACACCCTCATGCCGGTAATGAGGATCGGCCTTATGCTTCAACAGTTTGGCCACCGCACCGGCACGTTGTGCCTCGGCAGCCCACATCAATGCCGACCTGCCGCTGTTATCGGTCTCGTTCGGATCGGCGCCCGCCTCCAGTAGCAGCTCCACCATCTCATCGGCCTTTTTGATTTTTTCATCACCGGCTTCATTCATTACTGCAAAAAGCAACGGGGTAAAGCCACCCGCATCGCGCACTGATACATCCGCGCCGATTGAAACAAGATAGTGGGCGGTCGTGACGGAATACATCATCGCGCAGGAATGCAGCGGCGAAAATCCACCGTTGTCGATGGCGTCCCGGAGATCTGGCCGGCTCAACAGAATCGATCGGACGGTCCACGCATCATCGCGGGCTAACCTTGCCTGCAGCATGTCGGCGATGGCCATCTCCACCGGAGGCAGCATTGAAAAATCTTCCGCGGAGAGTGCATGGTCTGCCAGCAGCGCGAGGTCACTTTCGCTGGCCTGCACACGTCCCGAGTCCATCGGGTCCGATTTCAGGTCTGTCGGACTTTTCGGCGCGTGAAAGCTTACCGGGCCCTTTAGCTCGCCACCCAACAGCGTCATGCAGTCTCCGCGCCGCATCCCGGCCAGCTGGAACATCTTGAGCGGGTCGGGTGTCAGCTGTCGCTCCTTGCAGCGTTCCATATAGCCGAGCGCGGCGGACATGGAGGCGCTGTAATGAGCGAGGCTGGTTTCGCGCTTGCTCGAATAGATGATGCAATATGCCGCATTCCACAGTGCCGAGCCAGGCTTCACTTCGTTGCACAGTGCTTTGGCGTGGCAGGAACTGAAATGGAACACCGGCCGCGCGGCGCCGTGACCCCCAATTTCCGCCAGTGCCCAGGACATCAGCGTGGTGGTGGGGATCACGGCATCCTGGTGAATGCCGGCCCACACCACATGTTTTTGGCGGATGCCGCCGTGGATGTCGAAATAGACCTGCCCGCCGGACGCCAGCCCCCGCAACGACAGTGCCAACTGCGCGCCGGCCGCCTCAGGGGCGGATTGATGCTGGATCATGGCCTTGCTCATCCTGGACCCGGACAATTTCATCGTTAGCCATTCGACCTGTCCGGTGCCGGTGCCGGGGCCGCGGTAGTAAATGAAATTCGCCGGCATGGCCCCGGTTTCGGTGCCGGTATTTGATGTCGCGGTGAGGGATCGGAAATTGGCGGTCTCGGTGAATGGGTTCATCAGGCTTCTCCGGCGGGTAAAGATGTTTCTCGGTGGATCGTATTGATATGTAATGACCGATAAACGGTTGTTCCAGCCGTATTCGCCGCGCAGAGTGTCGCCGTGTGCACAAAAAAATGCCGCCCTTGAGGCGGCATTCGCAAAGCGGGAGAAAAGTTTCAGAAAGGAATTCCCTGTTCCATCTCCTTTCTGACCAGCTGCTTGTCCGGCACCGGATCCTCATGCAACGACAGATTTACCTTGTGTTCGGATGGCCGGTGCAGCATGCGCAACTCGTCGCCGACGATCTCGGTCGTGTGCCGTTCGATGCCGTCCTTGCCCGTCCACTTGCGCGTCTGCAGGTGGCCTTCGATGTAGACCAGCGTGCCTTTCTTCAGGTGCTGCGCGGCGATCTCGGCCAGTCGCTTGTACAGCACCACGCGATGCCACTCGGTCGCCTCGCGGCGAGCGCCGGTCGACTTGTTCTTCCACGCTTCGCTGGTCGCGACCGACAGATGCGCGACCGGTTCGCCGCTGTTCATCGTGCGGACGTCCGGGTCTTGTCCGAGGTGGCCAATCAGCAATGCCTTGTTCAGGGTTCCTGTCATGATGATTTCCTTGGTCTTCAGTCAGGGGTTCATGCGTGCTTCATCATGCATGCACATCGTGTTCGCTCTCATGTTGAGCCTCAAAGGCGGTCTTGCGCTCGTCCTTCGCGCGCGTGAACTCGTCGAGCGCCGCCAGGTCCTGCAGCGCGTTCGCGGCGCGGTAGGCGTTCGCGAAGGCCTTGTACAGCGAGTCGATATCCTGCGCGTCGGCGATGCTCTCGCGCAGGCGCGCGCGCTGGTCTTCGGCAAGGCCGATGCGCACCGGCTCCTGCGCGCCGCTGTCGAGCCAGGCCAGCAGTTCGCGCCCGGTATCGACGTCGGGGCGGATGATCATGCCGTCGAACAGGCGCGTGCGGTCCTTGCCGACATGCGCGAGGTGTTGGCTGTCGAGCTCCATGAAGATCGTGAACTCGTACTCGATGCCATCGCGCATCACCGGCGCAAGGCCGATCTTGCGCACGATCTGCCGGCCGGTGCGCTCGTCTTTCTCCTGCACGTATTCCGTCTTCGCGCGCATCGTCGCGATCACATGGCAGGGGCTTTGCAGCAGCGCCTCGACCAGCGCATTGTGCTCTGGCGTCACCTGTCGCCACGCCTGCCAGCTGTTGCCGGAGCGGTCGGCGATCTTGCCGTGCCTGTCGAGCGAGCCACCTTCGCCGCTCCACGCATGCGACAGGCTGTCGACGATGATGGTCTGCACGCCGGCGGCCTCGAATGCATGAATGGCCTCCACATAGCGCGCCGGCGTGAACGGCGGCGTCAGTTGCATCACGTCATAGCCTTCCGGCAGCAGGTCCGCATACAGGTCGCCGCTGCCGTGCTCGGTATCGATCATGCCGATGCGCCCGCCCAAGCCCTGCGCGATCAGCAAGGCCGAATAAGTCTTTCCGCTGCCGGCAGGGCCGGACATGCCCAGCCGCAGTTTCGCGCGGCACTTGGTCGCGCGGTGGATCTCGAAAGGTTTCATGTTGGACGTTTCCTTGTTCAGTCGATTGTTTTCCAGCGACTCGCGCAAGCCGACTTCGGCGAACCATTGCATGCCGCCGTCATCGGCCCACGGATTTCCGGGGTCTGCTTCCACGGGAAAAAATTCACACTCTCATGACCAGAGAGTTCTTTGACAGGAAACGTGCGCGAACGCTCAGTCCGCTTCGTGTGATTTTGTAAGCGGACTGGCGTTGGTGGAGGGAAGGCGCGCAGGCCTCGCTCGCATGGCGCGCGAGAACGATGCCTGCGCCAGAGCTTGAATTACTGCACTGCGCGGCGCCCGATGAAGCCGCCAATGGCCGCGATGCCGCTCGCGCCCTTCAGCGAGAAGCTGCCGGCGATCTCGGGAGGGCCGCCATTGCCGCCCGGGCCGTAGAAGCGCAGTCCCGCGTGGCCGTTCGCATCGCCATGCGCGATCGGGCCGATCGCCGTGTTGGCCGGGGAGCCGAAAGGCAGCGGGTTGGAACTGCTCTCCGCCAGCTTCGCCGCCGGATCGACCTCGGGAGGCAGCCATTCATCGATGTGCAGCGCGAGCAGTTGCAGGGTGGCCTGCCGCTTCGCGAAATCGACCGTCACCAGGACATCGGCCGCAATCGGAAAGGGCTCGATCAGGCCGTCAGGGCTGTACCAGCCGCGTGCGTAGCCGCGATAGGTGGCGACGCCGGACGATGGCATCGACTTGACGTCAGTGAGCTGGCCGAAGGCGACGGTGCCTCGCCTCTCCTTGTTATGTTCGCCGCCGCCGCCCCATTCCTGGATGTTGATCGTGTCCTTCGTGATCCAGCCGGCCACATTCGCGTAGTCGTAGTTCCAGTTCCAGATGTCCCGATAACCCTTGAAGCCGGCATACGGGATCTGGTCCGGGGCTTGCGTCGCGCCATCCTCATGCAGGCGTGCCGCGCTGACCTGGTTGGGCCTGAGGCCACCCGTCTTCCAGTCACCCCGCGCGAGCTGAAGCCCATTGGCGGCGGCAGCGGCGCAGGCGGCATCGCCATCGGTGCAGGCCGGCGCCACCCGCTCGAAATAATGATTGTTCGCGTAATGATCCTGCGTGCCCGTGAAGCTCACCGGATTGTTGTCCCAGAACGGATCTCCCTGCGCGGGCAGTGCCGCCATCGTCGACATCCCTTGCGTGCCAAGCTGCACGCGCCCCCGACTGAGGCCGAAGTTTTCGATGATCCTCGGGCGCTCGGTCTTGCTGTCCCAGTACAGCTTCAGCCCCGACAGCAGCAGGTCGACGGCGGTGACGTTCGCATTCGCATCGCGCAGCACGCGGACCTCGGCCAGCCCGTCAGTGGTGGGCTGCAGTCCGTAAGCCTCGGTCGCATCGGGGTTGGAGGCCGCCATATCGGTGGTCGATGCAGCGATAGTCTGTACGCCATTGCTCGTCAGCTTGATCGTTCCAGTCGCGCTGCCGACGACACTGCCGCTGCAGGCCGACACGCCACTCGGGCAATTGCTGCTGCTCTTGCCCCCGCTGCTGTTGCCGTTCTTGCTGGCGCCAGCCAGGAAAGCACTGTCGGGGTTCCCGCTGCCGCCGCAGCCGGCAAGCGCGGCGGCCAGTAGCATGGCAAGCCCACTGCACCCTTTGGAAAATTTCATTGCCACTCCCTGTTCATCAGTTAGGTTGAATGCGCGCCGGGCTGTGCCGGCTTGGCAGTGATGAACTTAGGGCAGGGGCGGTTCAACTCATTGAGAACTCACAATCAATCGGTGGCGGCACGACGGCGATGACTACGCCCTTTAAGTTCCAGCAAAGGGCTGCGGCGTGCTGTCATGCGATCGCGTGTTCCGGTGCGACGCGCTCAGTGTGCCACGCGCTCAACTGATCGGCCTTCATCGGCAAGCCGATCAGGTAGCCTTGTCCCAGTTCGCAGCCGCGTTCGCGCAGCAGGTCCATCGCGGTCGGGTTCTCGATGCCCTCGGCGACGACTTCCACGCCGAGTTTCTGCGCCAGCGCCAGCACGGTTTCGGTGATGGCGAGCGAACGGCTGTCGGTATCGATGTGGGTGACGAAGGCGCGGTCGACCTTCAGCTTGTCGATCGGCAGTTGCGCGAGATGGGAGAGGCTGGAATAGCCGGTGCCGAAATCGTCGAGCGCGACCTTCAGCCCCAGTCCCCTCAGCCAGATCAGGGTCTTGGTGGCCTCGTCGATATGGCTCATCACCGTGCTTTCAGTGACTTCCAGTTCGAGGCAATCGGGCGGCATCGTACCCGCGTCGAGCGCGGATACCAGCCGATCGCGAAACTCGGCCGACCTGAACTGCACCGGCGACACGTTCACCGCGATGCGTATGGGCGGCAAGCCGCTGCGTCGCCAGGCCTCGTGCTGGCGCGAGGCTTCGCGTATCACCCATTCGCCGATCTGGTGGATCAGCCCGCTCGCTTCGGCCGCGGCGATGAAGTCGCCCGGCATCAGTTCGATGCCATTGGCCTGCCGCCAGCGGATCAATGCTTCGACCGAGCGCAGCTTGCCGCTGCGCATGTCGATGATGGGCTGGTAGGCGAGCTCGAAGTCGTCCTCGTGCAGGCTGCGTCGCAGGCGCTGCTCCAGTTCGAAGACACGCGCCGTATTGCTGCGTATCTCTTCGGAAAAATACTGGTAATTGTTGCGGCCATTGGTTTTCGCGTGGTACATCGCGGCGTCGGACTGGCGGATCAGCGCGTCGATGCCGGTGCTGTCGCCCGGATAGACGCTGATGCCAATGCTGGGCGAGGTATGCAGCTCCAGCGACTCGATCTTGTACGGTTCGGACAGCCGTTGCAGCAGGTGCGAGGCAATGCCTTCGAGGTGGGACTCGGATTTCAAGTCGGTCAGCACCGCGACGAACTCGTCGCCGCCCAGCCTGCCGACCAGATCGCTGCTGCGCACCGAGGTGCGCAGCCGGCGCGCCACTTCCTGCAGCATCAGGTCGCCGGTGCGGTGGCCGTAGGTGTCATTGATGGGCTTGAAGCGATCGAGGTCGAAGAACATCACGGCCAGCATGCGCTGGTGCCGGTGCGCGCCCTCGATCAGCTGCGCGCCGAGCTCATAGACCAGCGCTCGGTTGGGCAGTCCCGTCAGCGGATCATGCTGCGCCGCATGCCGCACTTTTTCCTCGGCCTTCTTCTGGGCCGTGATGTCCATCGCAATGCCGCCGACGCCAAAGGTCTGCTCGGTGTCGAGCCAGCGCAGCGGAAACTTCACCAGATGGTAGGTATGCGTCACGCCATCCTGATGCGGCAATTCGATTTCCAGCTCGGCTGGCAATTCCGTGCGCAGCACTTGCTGGTTGGCCTCCAGTACCTGCGCGGCCAGCCGGGGCGGGAAGACCTCGTCCAGCGGCTTGCCCACCACGTCCTCTTCGCGCCGGCCAAGAATCGCGGCAAATGCATGGTTCATCAGGTTGATGCGCCCGTCGCGGTCCTGCATCGACACCAGTACCGGTGTGTGGTCGATCAGGCTGCGCAATTCCGAGCGCTCGCGCCGCAGCGCCGCCTCCATCCGCTTGCGCTCGGTAACGTCAGACATGAAACTGACCCCCAGCTTGCCCTGCGGGGTGTCGGTGACGGTAATCAGTGCCTCGATCGGAAAGCTCGAGCCATCCTTGCGCCGGCCCTCGAGCTTCAGGCTGTGCATCATCGGCCGGATCTTTGGCTGCTCGAAAAACTTTTCGCGGTGCTGCCGGTGCGTGGCCCGCTGTGATGGATCCACCAGGATTTCGATTGACCTGCCGAGCAGTTCGCCAGACTCGTAACCGAACATGCGGTGCGCGGCGCCGTTGGCAATCCTGATGTTGCCCATCTGGTCAATGCCGAAAATCCCTTGCGATGACGATTCCAGCAGCGCATGCATCGTGCGCTCGTTGAGCTCGATGTTGCGCTTGGCTTCTGCGAAGGACTCGGTCAGTTCTGCGCGGCGACGGCGTGCGCGCATGAATATTTCGCCGGCGATGCCGTACATCAGGCCGTTGGTGAGGAAGATCACCATCAGCGCGATGTCTGCCGGATTGGCGATATGGAAGCTGAACTGGGGCTCGATGAAGAAAAAAGTCGCCAGCGTCGCACTGAGCGTGCAGGTAAACAGCGCAAGCCACAAGCCGCCATACAGCGCCGCGACCGCCGTCGCAAAGAAATACACCGCGACCGGGCCGACGAACTGCATGATCGGCAGCAACAAGAAGCGTAGCGCAGTGAGCCCACTGACCAGCATGAACATCAGCAGGTAGGGCTTCAGGCGAGTCAGTCTTTCCATCGAGGGATGGAGTCGATGCGAAAGGTAAAGTTCAGCGCCGCCGCTCCCGCCGTTGCTTTCCTGCCCTCATCGCAGCCGGGCGCCCGTTATAATCGTCGTTTATCGCGCTAAATCGCGCCCGCGCACTCATTTCATCCCATGCAATCCCGACACAAAGAACAGATCGCCACCCTTTTCGCCGACGCCGTCCGTCCCTTGCTGGCCGGTACCGACGTCGCTCCTCCTGTCATCACGCTCGAGCGCCCGCGCGACCCGTCGCATGGCGACCTCGCCTGCAATATCGCGATGCAGCTGGCCAAGCCGCTGAAGAAAAATCCGCGCGAGCTGGCGCAGGCGCTGGCCGACGCGGTATTGGCCGATCCGGCGCGGCAGGGGCTGGTCGAGGCGATCGACATCGCCGGCCCCG
>JACCDI010674405.1_pt1 | contig 31912 bp, 24 predicted proteins | sample 7442791 | NCBI WGS metagenome assembly JACCDI01 (sample SAMN15323434, study PRJNA562643) | freshwater metagenome | isolation source: river surface water | place: USA:Blue River Watershed | collected 2017-08-15
AATTTATTAAAACAGCAAAAAACCTTAATTTTTAAGGAAACCTTTTTATTGCCTAAAATTAAACATAAAAACATAATCCACTGAAAATCAATAAACAAACTAAAAGACATTATAAACAGATGAAAACTCCTTATAATACTATTTGCCCTTTCCCTTTTGACATCCTGTGGTCCACACCGGATGAGTTGTGGCGCAAGAGGAATTTGTATAATTCACACAAAATCTTCTAAAATGATTCAAAAATCAGTCCATTTGAAAGAACCTCTTGTTATACGCTAGAAAAAAAACGACAAGACTGTTTTCTAACAGAAAAGCCCTAATTGCTAACTATCAATCATTTATAAAAAAACTATTCATTATAAAAATACAATTCTATCCCTTGAATGGTCTAAAAATCGAAATAAAAAAATCACAAAAATATTTTGTCAAACGCAGTAATAGTAGTAATTTCATCGCCTTTCGGGATGTAGCGCAGCCTGGTAGCGTACTAGCATGGGGTGCTAGGGGTCGCTGGTTCGAATCCAGTCATCCCGACTTTTTTGAATCAAAAAATCCCATTTACTCTGGCTAAATGGGATTTTGTTTTTTTACACTTTCTATTCCTGCATCATATCAATATGTCTGTCGTGGTAGCCCAATAAATATAGAACCCCATCAAGACCAAGGCTAGAAATAGAAGTTGAGGCACTTTCTTTTACTTTTGGTTTGGCGTGAAAAGCAATTCCCAAACCTGCTAAATTCAACATGGGTAAATCATTCGCACCATCACCCACAGCAATGGTTTGATTGATGTGAATGCCTTCTTTTTCGGCAATGGCTTTTAGGTATTCAGCTTTCTTAGCACCATCGACAATTTCACCAAGATATTTCCCTGTCAATTTTCCATCTTTTATCTCCAATTGATTGGCATAAACATAATCTATTCCTAATTCTTTTTGCAAATAATCACCAAAATAGGTAAATCCTCCTGAGAGAATAGCGGTTTTATAACCGTAATATTTCAAGGCATTCATCAAGCGGTGGGCTCCCTTGGTTATGGGTAAATTGATGGCAACATTATGCAGAACGTCTTCGCTCAAACCTTCGAGCAATTCCATTCGTTTTTTGAAGCTTTCGCTGAAATCAATTTCGCCGTTCATCGCTGATTCTGTAATGGCTCTAACTTGTTCGCCCACACCAGCTAATTCAGCCAATTCATCGATTACTTCGGTTTGGATTAAGGTCGAATCCATATCGAAACACACCAAACGTCTATTTCTTCGATACATATTATCTTCTTGGAACGATATATCTACATTCAATTCACCAGAAACTTCCATAAACCGAGCGGTCATCGCTGCCTTGTTCACTATGGTTCCAGTAACTGATAATTGCACACAAGAACGAGGATATTCTTCTTTCTCCACCACTGATGTTCTTCCCGTTAATCGAATAATAGAATCGATATTCAGTTTTTGGTCTGACATTATTTTGGTTACGGCAGCCAATTGTGAAGCTGTCAAAGTTTCTCCCAAAACATTAATGATATAGCGTTGTTTGCTTTGTCCTTTAACCCAAATTTCGTAGTCAGGAATCGAAATCGGAATAAACTTTACCTTAATTCCTAATTCATATCCTTTAAAGAGTAAATCTTTTAACACACTGCCAGAACCGGAACCTGCTTTTACTTCAAACAAAATCCCCAAGGAAAGTGTATCGTGTATATCGGCTTGACCAATATCTAAAATGGTAGCCCCATAAGTGGCCAATATAGCGGTTAAACCCGCAGTTACCCCAGGTTTATCCTGTCCAGAAACTTTTAATAAAATAATTTCTTTATCTACTACTGCCATTTTTATTAAATTAATTTAAGAAGGGCAAAAATCGACAATCTATTGGTTATAAAAAAGGATAAAGGTGGTTTTTTAGACCCTGAATTAAAATTCTTTAGTTTGATTTTCTCTTGCTACTGCAATTGCTTTTTGTAACTTTTGGCTCAGTAGCTTTTTATCTGGAAGTTGTGTGAAAAATTGTGCTACTTTTATGTCGCTTTCTTCCAACATTATTAAATAAGTTAAGAAGTAATATCCAATCGTTTCAATAAATTTCTGTTCAAAGTTTTAATTCAAAAATAGGTTTTCACCGCAAATTCAAATTGTTCTATAAAAATTTTCTTAAAAGCGCTTATGTTATTTTGCTCGTAAAAAACAAGCATCGCTTTTTTATAATATCAATAGAATCGACCGTTCTAAAAGATAGTGGAATATAGTGATGATGAATTAAAATGGCATTACTGATAATTCGTGCTGTCCTTTTATTACCGTCGGAAAATGCTTGAATATAAGATAGTAAAACCATTGCGAATAATCCTTTCTCAAAAATATTTTCTCTGTTATTGATAAGTACACACATATCTTCTAATGCTTCTTTGATTTGAAAAGCATTACCCAAAGGTTTGTAATTGGTGCCAGAAATACCCAGTCTGCTATTTCGAATGTTTCTATCAATTCCTAAACCCTCTATGAGCAAACTGTGAATATCTTCGATTCGAGCAACAGAAATAGGACTTACATAATCTGGATTCTCCAAGATAAAATCCAATGCAGCTTTGTGATACAACAACATCACCCCCTCTTCTTTAGTCTTGCCCGATGCCGTTTCTTTTTCTTTTAATAACTTTTCGGTTTCTAATAAAGAGTAGGTATTTCCTTCTATTTGTGAAGATTTCCAACTCAAATCTATCGCTAAACGCTCAAATTCTTTATTATACTCCCCTTTTGTAAGTTTTGAAATGTTTTCAGTAAAAGTATTTTGGAGATTTGACAGTTTTTCCGCTTCTTCATCAGTAAATAATGAAACCCCGTTCAATACTTCTTTAATAAGATCAAAATTAAATCCTTCTTTTACTTCTCGTTCATCAATCTCTTTTTCAAAATACACTTCGATATCTATTGGAAACAAAACCTCAAAACCTGAACTTATAAGGTATTTAGTTGCTTTTCCTTTGCCTGTTGCAAAGACAAAATTTTTATCTAACAATTTGATAATTGTCCTTTTTATGGTAGCAAATGCCACAATATTGCCCAATCCCTCATTAATTTCTCTTGACGAACAATTGGGATATTTTTTGATATAATCTAAAATTATTTTTCTAAATCAAACATCAATTTTGCCATAACAAACACTTTGAGCTCACAAAGTTAAAAAACAAAGCTCAAAAAGATTTATTTTTGAGCTTTATTTTGCTTTTTATTGAGCTTGAAATAAAAAGATTTGACAACATTTAGAAAGTTGACAAATCTCTAAAATACATTATAAACAATTACTAATAATCATCAATAAAAACATAATACCCTAACTACTTTAGGTTTTCTTCCAAGTAAAAAGTGCCAAAACCACCGAAATAACCGCCGAGGAAATCCAAAAAATAGTGATTGAATTAAAGTCATAAAGCGTAACTCCGTTGACTATAGATTTATTGTTTTCGATAAGGTAGCCACTCGCTATATCTTGAATACCTGCCGCAGCATAACTCATCACTCCCACAATGCCCAATGCGGCACCTGATGCTTGTTTTGATACAATGTCAACTGCCATGAGTCCGCCCAAATAACAGATAAGAGCTCCTATTCCCAATCCAAAAATGACCATACTGATAGCATCTAACCACCAAACATTTTTAGGGCCTAGCAAGAAAAGGGAAAGTGCAAAGACATTCATCAAACCAAAAATCAAGGCTGGCTTGTTTCTTCTTCCTTTAAAAAATCTATCGGATACAAATCCAGAGGAAGCTGTTCCTAAAATGCCACATACCGCACTAATTGCGACTAAAGTATTGGCTTGAGTCAGCGAATAGCCTTTGGCAGTCTCGAAATAATAAGGCCCCCAGCTATTGACTGCATATCTGGATATGTACATAAAGGCACTTGAAACAGCCAAAATCCATACTGAAGGATTTTTAAGAACGGCTTTTTGCTCTTCCCAGGTGGATATTTTTTCTTTCCTGAAATCTTCGTTTACAGCGGGCAAACCTTTACTTTCAGGTGAGTCGTGAAAAAAGTAAGCTATAATTAAAGCTCCCAATAATCCAACGATTGCTGCAGCTCTAAAACCCCACTGCCATCCAAATGAGGTTGCTACTACAGCGGTTAAAATATAGGTCAGTGCCTCCCCAATGTTATGGCTGGTGCTCCAAAAACCATAAAAACTGCCTCTTTCTTTATCAGTATACCATCGAGAAAGTGAAACGATACAAGAGGGCGAACCCATAGACTGCACCCAACCATTGACTCCCCAACATATTGCAAAAAAGAAAAAACTGCTGGTAAAACCCATTACCAAGTTGACCAATGCCGAAATCAGAAGTCCTGTTGACATAAACCTTTTTACGTTGCTATGATCTGCCAAAAAACCGTTGGTGAGTTTCCCAATAGCATATGCAAAAAACAAGGCAGAACCGATTAGTCCCAATTCAGATTCTGTTAGTAAACCACTATCTACAATGGGTTTTTTAACCACATTTATACTCAAACGACATACATAATACAAACCATATCCTAAGGTAGCTGAGATAAAAACTTGCCATTTTAGTTTTTTATAAAATGATTTTTGTTCGGATTCGTTTAAAATTATAGGAGTCGGTGATGATTTTTTGAAATAGTGTAGCATATTGTTTTCTTTTGACATTCGGAGATTTTCTTAAATAAACTAATTCTAAAAAATAAGAACTTATTATTTGTGTAGCTTCTTACTTCTTAAATAATCTATTAATAATTTGGGGTGATCGGTTTGAATAATTGCTGGTTTTAGAGCAATAACACGATCCATAGCGTCCATTTTACCTAAAATAAAAGTATCATCTTCGTCCCAAAGTGTGTTTACAAAAACAATTTTATTGTTATTGTGTATCCAATCCATATTTTCTTGGGTAAAACTTTCGTCGGTAAAATGTTGTAAAGGAGATTTTGTGTTTTGTTGGTAGTACTGCATTTCTTCTTTGGTTTTAACCAAAGGCATAACTGCGTAAAGCGAATCAATACTAAGCATTTTATTTATTTCTTTTTGGCTTCCTAGAAAAGAAATGACCTCATCCTCCATATTGTATTTCTTTAGCATTTGATACAATTGCTTATAATTCACAGCTTTCAAATCCAGATTAACAATTAATTTTCCTTTAGCAATTTTTAATGCGTCTTCTAAAAGTGGAATCTTTTCCAATGTAACGGAATCTTTCATTTTAAGATTAAATTGTTGCAATTCTGAAAAAGTATAATTTTTTATCAAACCCTTTCCTGTGGTTATCCTTTCAATATCTTTATCGTGCATCAGCACCATAACACTGTCTTTTGTGGTGCGAACATCAATTTCAATTATATCTATTTTTGCTTGTATTGCATTTTTGATAGACTGCAAAGAGTTTTCGGGAGCATTGGTATGAAAAGATCGATGAGCACAAACTAGTATATTTTCTTTTGTAAGTGCTGCTATTTTTTCTATTGCGGCATTGGCGGTATCATTTTTTGGTACTTTACTGCTTTTGCAAGAATAAAGCGTTATACCAAAAACAGCTATTAACAACCCAAGCTGATGAATATTTAAGCGAGCGGATGAAAGCTTGTGTTTAAAAAAATTTTTTTTACAATTGGATAGTTTTGTTTGTAATTCTAGCATTTTTTGTTCTGTTTATTTAGAGTTGAGTTTACTTTGTAAAATTTATTACATCTGTTTATAATATTTGTTTTTTTATTGGAAGATGGAACGCCTATAATCATATTGGTGTGTGTCAATGATAATTGTCGTGGGCGTTTCATCTGTTTATATTCATTGTTTTCATCGGTCAGATGGAACACTCATAATCATCACCCAGTGTATCAACAAGTATTGTCATGGGTGTTTCATTTATTAAAAAAAGGAGTGAATCATTTTAATTTCATTTATTAAAAAAAGGAGTGAATCATTTTAATTTTTATAAAAATTTCTCCCTTAAATTTAATCAGGTTGCTTGAAGCAAATTTTCTATTATATTAAAAACTTTAGTAACTTACAGTTATATAGTTTCTTATTGATTATCCGTTTTTAGTCATAACCCCATAATGCTTGCTATTAATAGCCTGTCGAATAATTTCTCCTCAAAATATCACCTTTTAAGCTTGTAAACGAACTCGTTTTAGGTATAGTTGTAGGTTTTTTTCTTTAATTTTGGGGAATTTCCTAAGAAATTACTTTTAGCATTACTTATTGCAAAATGCACCTTCCTCAAAGTTTCTGTTGTTGTTTCTTTATTGGTTTTTCTGAATATGAATCTCTACATAATCTGCAATATCTATATAGGATGTGCTTTTGTCTGTAAAGAGAATACTTTTTTTCAGAAAATGATTCCTAAATGGTTTGATTTATCAGCTGTTATGTATGATTTGTCAAAACCTTTGCTTTAAAATAGCTGCTATGATTTGATTTTTATCCCATTTCAAAATCTTCTAAAAATGTTGACTCTGCCACTTGCAACGTTTGATTATCCAACAGCAACACGTCCACGAATTCCTTTTTCTTGTTCTATTTCAGATGACTCAATTGTAAAATATCCTACATCAAATTCAATCATTCCCTCCAGAGTATAACGCGAATCTCTATTGCACATTGCTTTTCGCTACTTATGAACCATAGACCAAACCGGTTCGTAACGTTTCAATCCCAGATGCTTTTGAATTTCTTTGCTTGAGAATCCTTTTTTTGTTGCTGTTAAAAGGAACATCGTTTTGTACCAAATCAAAAATGATACATTGTAACTTTGGATTATTGTTCCGCTGTGTAACGAAATTCTACTTCTGCATTTTTTTCATTCATAACTCCATCTGATTTTTATCCAAAAATGCTCTTTACTTCCGCATTTACATTGCACTCCGATTTTATCTCTTTCCGTTTTAAAATGATGTCTACAAAACTCTTCACTCACAAAATTTGCTGTAAAATTGAATAGATTCATCGCTTTTTTATCAAAAAAACATTTTTACTTCATTATGGGTAATTGAGGGCAATCAATTAGAGTTTTAACTGCATTTACGATTAGATTACTATTTTAAAAATAATAAAATAGAATTGATATTTAAAATGGTAAAAAACTGGTGTAAATAATATCTTTAAAACATTTGACGTTTTTAAACCCCAAGTCCTGAAGAGGAAATGGGGTTTTTATACTAATGAAAGCTAATCACTTGATGGATTTCTTTGAAGTGCAAAAGTCCTTAACTTCATAAATACATAAATTAGACCGATTACAAGCAAAACCCATACATAACTGTCTATAGGTGCTGGTGTATCAGGATCGGCGCCAGGATCTTCCAACTGAGCAAAAATAGGGGTTGATAAAAGTGAAATAAATGTGCTAAGCACTATTATAAATATTTTTTTCATAAATTATTGAATTATAAGTTTTTTGATTGTTTGTGATCGACCGTTTGTAGCTTTTAGGAAATAAACGCCTGATGCCCAACTATTGGTTTGAATTGTAGTTGTAGTGCCTGGATTCGATTTTTGACTATAAATTACCTGCCCGTTAAGGTTGCTGATTTCAATAGATGAAGCACTTGAATCAGAATTGGAGAAATTGAATTGATTATGGACTGGATTAGGCCAAATTTTAATTTTAGAATCAAATTCTTCAGTAGTAACTGATAAAGTTCCAGCAGTTTTCAAATTAATAACAAAACGAGCCATACCTTGACTTGCAGGATTGCTGTTTATACTAAAATCATAGTTTGTTCCTGGTTTTAAAATTGTTGTGCTAGATGTGTAAGTGTCAATTAATTCTGCTTCAAAACCAGTTGGAATAGTATTTTCAGTCACATTCAGCGTATAGTTTTTTTGAACTGTTGAAGTAATACCTAACGGAATGATTTGATCTTTCAACTCTAATTCTGATACCGCCATTTTGTTACTACCATTGATACTAAAAATATCTAATTCACTATTTGGTAATTTTCCAAAGTTGATATTATTTCCAGCATCACCTACGGCCTTAAATTGAAGGTTAAGAGCATCATAATAGGTGCTTCCACTCATTACGGCAACTTTTAAAGCGTTAGTTGTAGCTTTATTTTGAGCTGTTTTATGATTGTAGCTTCCGCCAAGAATTGGACCAGTGAAAATTGCTGTTTTAGGAACATTGATAGCACCTGATGAAGTAGCTTGTACAAAAATAGCACCCATTGGAGGCAAAACAATATCATTGGCATCTCCAGGGGCTGCTGCTGAAATGGTTGGAGTTGAATACCCCCCTTTTTTAATTACTAAATCGGTTCCACCAGCTGATCCAATGGTTGGATCATAATAGGACACGGTGTTACTTAAACCAGAGCTAGCACCTAGAATGCTATAAAGACTAACAGGGGCTGTGTAAGGATTAGCAACCAAATAAAACTGACCAACAGTAGTATTTACTGTGGAAGGAGCAGTATTTGTAGCTGTCCCTTTGATAGCAAGTGTAACATTCGAAGGTGGAGAAACACTATAGGTGGTACTTGTAACTTCAGAAGATCTTCCCCTTAGAAATACCTTATAGGCTTTTTGTGATTCCATATTGTCTGCATCTGTACCACTAGACCAAGTATTGGTGGCTGAATCGTATGCCCCTGAAGCATTAGCCCCTAGAGTTATAGGCGTGGTGCTGTTTGTAGCTAAAGTGCCAAAAGTAGTGGTCGAAAGCGGATTACTCAATAATCTCCAACCTCGTTGGTTACTTGTTAAATAGCGTTGTTGGGTTACATTGGGAGCCGATGATCCACTTAGCAAAGCGGCAGTACCTGTTGCACTCGATTTTAATATCAAATCACCAGAATTGGCAATTGTATTGGTAACGTTTAGTGTTTTTCCCTCGTTTACAGATAGTGTGGAACCTGTTCCTATTAACAATGAATTAATATTTACATCACTTGCAATTGTTGGCTGATTAGTTATTCCAACTGGAATTGCAACATCATTCATTGTACTTGGCACTGCTAAATCCCAGTTTGATTTCAGAGACCAATCGCTGCTTGTTGCCCCTATCCAAGTGTGTCTTGCAGTGGAGTTGTGCATAGCGGTTTTTCCATACATTGGCCAGTGGCTTGTAGCTGGACCAGTTGCCGTTGTTTGCAAAGCATACAATTTACCACTATTAAGTCCTGTACCAGTAGTAGAGGCAACATATATCGTTCCGTCTGCTCCAATAACAGCCGCTGAATGAATACTGTCTCCTAAATCCAACAATGCATAAGCTGGTGACAAATCGCTATTCAATACATAAAAATTACCCGTGGTAGTACCAAAATAGATTTTACCATCATTATCAATGGCAGGAACTACTTGTATTGCCCCACTTGCTGTGAAGGAGTTTATTTGTGCGCCTGTAACAGGGTTATACGATCTCATGAAACCACCTGAATTACCTAAATAAATTGTGCCATCAGGACCAATAGCTGGACCACCTCTTTCTGCATTTCCATCTGTTATGGTGGTTTTCCATTTTACAGAACCATCAGCTGGGTTAAAAGCTATTAAAGCACCATTTAAAGGTGTAGAAGTTTCTTTAACCGACATATATATCGTTCCATCAGGCCCTATGGAAATTGCAGAAGCCATATAACCAACTCCACCTAATGAATAGGGAACCGCCCATTTTTGAGTGCCATCAGGGTTAATGGCATATAATAAACGATTTGTTGTTGTAGTAATACTTGCTGCATATATAGTTCCATCTGCCCCGACAGCAGGGGTAAGATTAAATTCTTTGGTTGGTTCAAAGTCCCAGTTTTTAGCAGACAAATCTGATTTTAAAGATTTAATTCCTTTATTATCAGGAAGAGTTGTAAAGTAAAATCCTGTATAAACCGCAGTTCCATCTGGTGAAAAAGCATATCCGTTGAGTCGTTGTCTTCCTAAACCAGAATTAAGTACCGCAATTCTACTTCCATCAACAGGATTAAGTTTGAACACAGCTCTACCAAAAATACCTCCCATATAAACCGATCCATCAGGATGTACCGCAGGTGTTGTTGTAATATCATCCGGCTTTTCAGAGGCAGGAACAAGAGGAGATTCTGTAATTTGTGCACTCCACTTTAATGTACCGCCACCATTGGCTACAAGACCAGGGTTAATTGCGAAAAAATTTGGAGTTGTATTTCCAACAGCCCTTTGAGTACTAGTCAAGCTACAAGCGATATAAACTGTTCCATCAGTGCCAATGGCTGGAGATGTAGTTTGCCCGACTATGCTGGGCATTGAATAGTTCCACAAGATTGTAGGCGTTTGTCCATAAGACAAAGACATTGTTAATAATAATGCAATTAATGCATAATTTTTTTTCATCATTTTTTAAGTTTTAGTGGTTAAACATTTAGACGCCAGAATTTAGGCTTTTTTTCCAAAATTATTTGATTATTATTTTTGTGGTAGCGGTTTTCTCGTTTTCTTCGACTTTGAGGAAATAAAGTCCAGTACCTAAATTGGTGGTTTTCACTTTTTCGTTTGCTTCGATTTTTTTAGAATACACTTGTTTTCCTAACACATCAAAAATCTGTACTGATTTGGTTCCATTTAAAGCAGTTGTAATATTAATTTCTCCATTTGTTACAGGATTTGGATACAGGTTGAACCCATAAATGGAGTTTTGTTCAATGCCTAAGCTACTGCTTGGAGTAACTTCTGCCCATGTGCTACCTATACGAAGCTCATCAAGATCAGCATTTACCATATTAAGTCCTGTTTTAAGCGTACACCCAGCCACTTCGTAGATAGTACCATTGATTACGTTATCAAAAGTTGGAGTTGGTTCAGTTGAACCAAAAGAAGCAGTATCAGGGTTTATCCAAAACTTAGATACACCTCCACTTGCAGAAGCACTTGGTGTGTATTTAACAACTACAAGCACTGTTGTTCCCGTTGCCATAACACTTGATGTTTGCGAGGATGCAACATCTGGAGCACTTGTTACATCAGCACCAGCTACTACTAATTGATAGCCACCAGTTGCTGATTTAGCATAAACACAAGCAGCAAAAGTAGATCCGCTTCCTCCTCCGTTATTGGTTCCAAACACTGAAATAATCCTAGTTACAACAGCAGGAGCCGAATTAACTTTTATTAAAAAAGAATAGTATACAGGTGTACTTACACCCGAACCTGCAGTATTTGTAGCAATATTAACTTTTATATTAGCAGAACTTCCAGTATTAATAAGATTTATATTTTTTGTACTTGTCGTTGAAGTCAAAAGACCCGTGTAAGTTAAACTTCCTGTTTGTACCACTGCACTTCTTGTACTTCCAAAATTCCAGTTATTGTTTGTCGTTCCAGCCGGATTAGCGGCGGGTATTACCTGCCCACTTGCTATTCCCAAATTACCTAGAGCATAGTCAAATGATTCGTAGAAATAAGATTGCCCAAAAGACAAAGACGCTGTAAATAATAATACTAGTAATGTGTAATTTCTTTTCATAATGTTTACTGTTTAAGTTTAAAGTTAAAAAAGTTGAAATCAAGGACGGCTTACTTTAAGCCGTCCATTTTTGGTTAATACTAAAAAAAAATTGTGTTATCTACCTGTGTGTTTGGTATCTTTGGCAAACATGGGCCAACCTCCTGTTTGTAAGCCTGTGGCATTGGTTTTTAGAGCATATAATTTTCCAACTCCTGCTGTGTTTGCCGCTACATAGATGGTACCGTCGTTGCCAATTGCTGCTGATGTATTGATTTGATCTCCTAATTTGGCTACTTTCCACTTTTTATTTCCGTCTGGGGTAACAACATGAAACATTCCACCAGTGTCGCCAAAATAAATATTACCCTCGTTATCAATGGCGGGAACAACTTCAATAGGAGAATCGACTGTATATGACCATTTTTCTGAACCATTTGCTGGGTTGTAGGCTACCATTTTCTTTGCGTGACCTCCTACATAAATTGTACCATCAGCTGCGACTGCGGGACCACCGTGGTTTACTTTTTCGGTCAAGCCAACAGTCCATTTAACACTGCCATTCGTAGGATTGTAAGCCGTTAGAACTCCTAGGAAAGTTGGATTTGCTTTATTGCCTTCGCCAGCAAAATAGATAGTCCCATCTGGTCCAATTGCTGGTGTGGTAGCTGTCATAGTTCCAAAATTGGAACTCCATTTTTCAGTACCATCAGGATTGATGGCATATAAAAACCCATTATTTGCACCAATATAAATTGTTCCATCGGCACCAATGGTTGCTGTCGAATTAAAATCGATTCCCGAAGCAAAAAGCCAATTTTGTGTAGCTAAATCGGCTGTTAAACTTCTTACGCCTTTGCTTCCATTATTTCGTGTTCCTATATAAACTGTTCCGTTAGTCGCAAAAGTAGGAGCAGCGTGTCTAATTCTTGAACCTAAAGCTATTGTAGTAAATATACCGTTGGCTGGATTAAGTTTATACAGTCTTCTACCAAAATGACCTCCAATATAAACTGAACCATCAGAACTAATAGAAGGGCTTGATTCAATAGCATCAACTTTATTAAAAGTGGCTCCTTCAGTTATTGAGGCTCCCCATTTAAGAGTGCCATTTGGATTTACTGCAAAGAAATTATTTGGTGTGCTTCCATTGGAAAGTGTTAGCCTTAAGGCATCTGGAAAATTACAACCAATATAAACAGTTCCATCATCCGCAATTGCAGGGGATGAATAATCTGTTTTTACAGGTAAATCAAAAGACCATAATCTTGTTGGTTCAACTATAACCGTGAAGTCTAAAACCTTAGAAAACTCATTGACATTGACATTACCTTTGCTATCTGTAACCTTTAAAGTCACAGTATAATTTCCTAGTGCATATGTATGTACAGGCGATTTTTCGGTTGAAGTGGTTCCGTCTCCAAAATCCCAAAGCCAGGAAACAATACTACCGTTTTGATCAAACGAAAGATCTGTAAAGGTAGTAATCACGGCGGTGTTGTTATTGGCTAATTTGAAGGTATAGGAAAAAGCACCAACGGGTTTCGTGTCAATAACAATATCTTCATCTCTACACGAAATTATTCCCATAAATAAAAAAAGGAATATACCTAGCTTTACTAATTTTATATTTTTCATGTTTAATTAATTTAAGTTTTTAGTTTGTAAATAGCTCTTAATGTATTCTGGATAATCCGTTTGAACCACGCTTCCTTTGAGAGCAATGAATTTGTCTATTTCTAGATTGTTATCTTTTTGTGGGGTATTGCTAGTATTTAAATAAGAATTTGCATAAACCACAATAGATTTATCCATTGCTTTTTGAACCATATTGGTGTTAAATGAAGTATCTGAATAGTGGACAATACTTAAATCTGAGGCACTAAATGAATTTAATTCGGCCTCATCATCAATATAAGGTAGCACTACTAAACTAGGGTTTGTGGTAAGCATAGTACGAATAATACTGTTGTTTTTGGTGTAGAACATTATCTGTTTGAGCATACCATATTGTTTTGCTAAAGCATAAACTTTGGCAAAAGGAGCTTTTTCGTCGAGGTCTAAATTGATGTAAATTTTACCCCTTGTCAAATCAAAAACCTCTTTCAATGTCGGAATTTTTTCATTGGTTAATGAACCGTTTTCTTTTTCTAATTTGAATTGTTTTATTTCTTGCAAGGTATAGTTGCTTACATTTCCAGTACCGGTTGTAGTTCTTTCTAATGTAGCATCGTGCATCAATACCAGTTCGCCATCTTTTGTTTCACGAACATCAAGTTCTACCATTTCTAATTGAACGTCTATGGCATTTTGAATGGCCACTAAAGAGTTTTCGGGTTTGTCAATTTCAGTTGCTCGGTGTGCACAAACCATAATCTTGCCATTGAGGGTACTTAATTTTTCTTTGAGTGAAATCCTGCCACTAATGTCATTCGATAGGGAAACAGTGACTGATTTGGTAGCACGACTCTTTTCGTTATTATTTGATTTGTTTAGTACTTTTAGGGTAACTACATAAGTACCTAATGAAGAGTAGGTGTGTGAAGGATTAGATTGAGTTATTATTGTACCATCACCAAAATCCCAAACAACGGTTTCATCAGTTGCAATTGTATTATTTTTAAACAGAACCGATTCGCCCACTAAAATATCCTGATCTTCAATAGTTATTGTAGCACTTACTGGGGTATCGCCTCCGCCGTCACTTCCACAAGAGCTAGCAAACAAAACAAACAAAGTCAAAAAACCAATGCTTTTTTTGAATACGGATTTATTAATTAATTCTTTCATATTATTTTACATTTATTTATTGTGTTTACCAGTTGGGATTTTGGGCTAAATTTGGATTTAGCAGAATGTCTCCTGAAGAAATAGGATATAAATAATCTCTACTTTCGTTGAAACTTTTTATCCTAGTTTCGAATGGCACTAAATTACCACTAGTTCCATTGGATAACGTGAAAACACTCCCTCCTCCAATTTCAATTTTTTGTGAAGGACCACCAGTAGGACGAGCGCCTGAATATAATTCAATATCAAGAGTAGTATTTCCGTCAATATCGAAAGAACCCAAGCCAGTGAAGTACATTCCTTTAAATTTATCTTCTAAAAGCTTTCCGTTTTTCCACCGCATTAAGTCGTCGTATCGAAATCCTTCCATAACCAATTCTACCCGACGCTCTCTTCTAATTTCAAGAATAACTCCTTTATTTGCTCCAGTAACATTTGAATGACTTGCTGATAAGATGGAATCGGGATTAGCATTTGCAGTGGCAAGACTTAAAGCGGGCATTCCTACTCTATCTCTCAACAATTTTATGGATTTATCTAAATCGGTTTGTGTTACTATTCCTAATTCTGCTTTTGCTTCGGCAAAATTCAATAAAACCTCTGCATATCGAAAAATTGGTAAATCTTGAAAACTAGCTGCATTACCATCTTGTGATGTAACAGTAACAAACTTTGAAATCTGATACCCACTTATTGCTGAAGCAAAATCAGGTGTTCGTTGAATACTTTCTCCAATTCTAGTGTACCCAGGAGTTCTAATGGTTTGACTCAATCTAGGATCTCTGTTGACAGTTTCTTGTACAAATGTTTTGGTCGCATAACCAGATTCACTTGTAAATGCAGTACCGGTTTTTGTTAAATAGGTATCCACAATCGATTTTGTTAAGCTTGCATCTTCTTGAGTTGGACTGATAAAATAATAGTTAATACTATTAGCAACAAGACCTGAATACCTTCTACCAAGAATAATTTCTGTTTCTTTTAATTCATCTGATGCAAAAAGATCTCTGTAATCTGTCGATACACTGCCTGTTGAATACAAAGAATAGGGTCCATCATTCATCAATCTCTCCGCCGCTTGATAGGCAAGGGTTAACAAAGCATCGGCACCTGCTAAACCGTGATACTTTCTGAAAGTTCCTTCAAAAAGACACACTCTGGATTTTAAAGCCAATGCTGTCCAAATATTTACTCTATCTGATGCTTTCGTTGTGTTTAAATTAGCAATGGCCTTGTCTAAATCCTCGATAATTTTAGTTGTAATAAAAATTCTAGAATCCCTTGGTTTTAATAGCAAATTATAATCATCCGTATCAATAACCTGATCATACCAAGGTACATCGCCAAAACGTTTTAGTTTATTGTAGTAAAAGTAGGCTCTAAAAAAGTAGGCCACTCCGCTATATTCTTTCTTGGCAGCTTCGTCACTACATTGCTCATAGTATTTAAAAAAGATATTTATTTTTCTTAAATCGTCCCACGACCAGCCGCCACCACCAATATCGGTGGGAACAATTCTTGAACCAGATTGCTCAAGTGGAACTCCATTGTAAAGTACATTGTCTGAAAGTTTATCTAATCCAATTATGCCGTCAAATCCAGGCAAATCATTGTAGAAACTATTGGTGTATAATTTTAAATCGTTTGCTGATTTGAAAGAATTTTCTGGAACAATAGCAGATAATGGATATCGCTCTAAAAAATCATCATTACAAGAAACTAGTAAAACGCTAATTAATGTAAGTTTTATAATATTTTTCATTTTTATCATTTTAAAATTTAACATCTAGTCCAAATGCATAAGTCTTTGTGAACGGATAATCGTTTCCATCGCCAAGTTGTTCTGGATCAATTGTTCTGTCTGGATTGTTTTTGTACAATGGGGAGAAAGTAAATAAATTCATCCCTGTTGCATACAACCTAATTTTATCGAGACGTAACATATTGACCCACTTTTTAGGAATATTATACCCTAAAGTGATGTTCTTAATTCTGAAATAGGCAGCGTTTTGAAGATATTTATCTGAATTGACACCGAGTTGTGAGCCCTCAAAACGGTTTTCAGAAAATCTTTGACGATCACTTGATACACCTATACGATCAGAATAAACCGCTAGTCTAGGAAAATAAGCATTTGGGTTATCAGGAGTCCAAGACATACTTTCTATACTTTGTGGATAAAAGTTTTGATATTGTCTGGAGAATGGTCCCCAAAACATACCGTTATCTGTACCTGGATTCCAATCGCGATGCATAATTCCTTGCGCAAAAGCACTCAAATCAAAACCAGCAAACTCAGCACCCAAAGTAATTCCGTAATTATATCTTGCATTTGAGTTTCCTATGCGTTTCATATCGCCTGGATTAGAGAGTGTTCTGTCTCCTGGAGAAATTACGCTATCGCCATTCAAATCAGCAAATTTTATATCACCAGCTATAGGATGGGTAATTAAGTAGTTATTGTAAATTCGACCACTAACCAATTGTTGATTTGCGTGTGTCGAATATTCGTCATTGCTTTGGAAAAAGCCTTCAACAGTATAGCCCCAAATTTCCCCTAACTCTTTGCCTGCATAAAAGTCTGTCAAGGATCCCGTAGGATTGTCGAATCTGGTAATATGGGTTCTAGAATCACTAAGAACAAAGCCCAGATTGTATTTAAAAGATTTTCCAGCTATTTTGAAATCGTCTCTCCAGTCTACCGATAATTCAAAGCCTTTAGTTGTTAAATCTGCTGCATTTTCTACAGGCGCAGCAGCTCCATAAACGCTTGGCAATGCTTTTCCAGGCACTAACATATTGAACGTATTTCTTCGATACTTATCAAAACTTAGGTTAAATCTGTTTTTTAATGCTGCAATATCAATTCCTAAATTCAGCGTTTCTGTAGTTTCCCAGGTATAATTATCGCGAACTGCAGGCCTAGGAGTGGTTAAAATCGGCAACTGACTATCCGTAATATAATTGATTTGACTTCTAGTTATGAATTCTAAATATCCATATTCACTAGCTGTTTTCTCATTTCCTGATGATCCAAAAGAGGCTCTCAATTTAAAAGTTCCTATGTATGGTTTAATGCTTTCCCAAAATTTCTCACTACTCACTTTCCATCCCACAGAACCTGATGGAAAAAAACCTGTTCTATTTTCCTTCGGAAATCTTGATGTCATATCCATTCTACCGTTAATTTCAAATAGATATTTTTCATTAATGTCATATTTTATTCTGTGAAATACCCCTCGAATGGCCCATTCATTTTCAACTGACCTAAAATCAGTAATGTCAGTTACTAAACCAAATGAATTTAAATCTTCAGACAAACTTCCCTTACCAACAAAGATGTTTCTCTTAAATAATCTCCATTCTTGATTGAAACCCACTAGAACTGTTATCGTATGATTTTTCATTGGATGAGCAACGAAGTCAGCATAAGCATTAATTGCCTGATATAACTCCCTTCTTTCCAACTCTTTATATTGCTCTAAGTTTGGTTTGTAAAGACTAACTCCCTCACCGTTTGGCTGATTTGTGTGCGGTGTAGGAATGATGCGAACCCATTCGCTCTGTGTTCTTGGTCTAAATGTATAATCTCCTTGAAATTTAAATTTATCTGAAATTTTGAATACAGCACTAGTAGTATTTAGCACCTCAAAATCTCTTTCTTCCCCTTTACTTTTACCATAAAGTAAATCAGCAAAAGTCCCATCAGCAATATCGCCAGTACTAGGATTGGGACCCTCTATAATAAGTGACCCATCAGGATTTCTTGGTAAAAACAAGGGTGCAGCGTGAAAGGTGAATTTCCGCCAATCTTCACTATTGTCTGTCCCAGATAGAAAACGTGCATTAGTGGCAGGATGATTGTATTTTCTATTAACAACATTTATGTTATTGCCAACTTCAAACCAAGTTGTCGGTTTTACGTTAACTTTAAGTCTAATTGATTTTGTGTCTAAAACATCTTTATTAATCTTATAAATACCTTCTCTATCGTAAAATCTTCCAGCCAAATAAACATTTACTTTGTCAGTTCCGCCTGATAAACTAAAATTATGCTCTTGTGAGGCTTGATTATTGTTAAACATAGTATTCCACCAATCGGTATTTCCGTAATGAACATAGCGATCGGCACCATTAACGTTTTTAATTAAGACCGAAGGTAAAGTTGGATCTAATTCTCTGGCTTCAAGATAATTATAGTCCTCTTGGGTTAGACCTAAATACGTACTTAAGTTTTCTAACAAACTTAATTTATCGCTCAATCTCGCCCACTTAAGACCATTAGTTATAAAATTATCGGTTCTAATGGTAGGGGAGCTCCAGTTTAAATTAGTATTATAACTCACATTAAATTTGCCATCCTTTCCTTTTTTAGTAGTTATCAAAATTACCCCAAAAGCCGCTCGAGCACCATATATGGCGGATGATGCACCATCTTTTAAAACAGATATTGTTTCTACGTCATTTGGATTTATGGCGTTTAGGCTTCGTGCTTCTACCCCGTCAACCAAAATTAAAGGGACCGCATTGTTATTAATAGACCCAATCCCTCTTATGTTCAAATTTGCTTCAGCATTAATATCACCGCTCCCTAAGGTTACATTTAAACCTGGTGATACTCCCTGTAACATTTGCCCTAAATTTGGAGCAATAAAATTTTCAATTTGTTTAGAGCTAATTTGACTAACAGCTCCTGTTAGGTTTGTTTTCTTGGTTGTACCATACCCAACGACCACTACTTCTTCAAGAGCTGCAGAATTTTCCACCAAAACTACATTCAACTCTGTGGATCCGTTTACAGCGATTTCTTTGGTTAGAAAACCAATAAAGGAAAATTCCAATTTAGCATTTTTATTGCTAACTTCTATCAAAAATTTACCATCTATATCGGTTTGAACACCTTTTTTTGTTCCTTTTTCTAGAACATTTGCTCCAGGTAATGGTTGCCCGGATTTGTCAGTTACAACGCCCGAAACCTTAATTTTTTGTTGAACCAATATTTCTTTTGATTTTGTATTGGTTTCAATTTCCTCTACAACAATGGTATTTGATTCAACCAATTCGAACTTGACATTACTTTTGCTTTGAGAAAAACTTTGCTCTAACAATTTAGATACTTCAATAACCCCTTTTTTCAATTGTACTTTTGAGGCATTGGTAAATAAATTATCTGGATACAAAAACCGAAATTTTGTTTGGTTTTGAATAATATTGAATACTTCATCAACAGTTACTGTTTTGTCCGAATCTATTTTTATTTTATCTTGAGAAAAGGAATTTTCTGATGTAAAACTAAAAACGGTTGTGCAAAATAAGAGTAGAAATGTTTTCATAAGAATTAATAGTCGTTTCCGAACGAGAGAACGCACTTTATTTGATTTAATTTTCATAAATTTGTTTTGTATTGGTTTTACATTAGTTTAATTGATACAATCTTTGGGGGGCGTTGTCCTATCACCGCAAAATGTCTGGCTTCGCTCCTTTTTTTATTTTAGTATTACTTTTTTGTTTTTAATTTCATAATCTTTAATGACTTTAAATTTTTTAATTCTTTTCAATATATCTTCAATATTTTGTTCTTTTCCTAAGACCCCATTGAATCCAACATTCTTAAGTACATCATTCTCAAACCGAACATCAATGTCGTACCAGCGCGACAAAACTTTCATAATTTCTCCGAGTGGTTTTTTACGGAAACTAAAAACACCATCTTTCCAAGATATCTCGTTATAAACATCAATATGTGCGATGGCAATAGAATTATCCTGCAGATTTAGATTTGACTGTTCGTTTGGTTTTAATATTTGATTTTTTCCTGAATTGCTTACAGCTACTTTGCCCTCTACTAATGTTGTATATACATTGGTCTCATCTCTGTATGCTTTAATATTAAACTGAGTACCTAAAACTTCTACTTCTTGAGATTGATTCAAGACTTTAAACTTGGCTCCTTTGTGTTTGGTGCTAGGAGAAACTTCAAAATAAGCTTCGCCATATACTAATTCTATTTGACGGGTTGCACCATCAGTAAAGGCAACAGGATATTTGAGCTGGGTTTCTGAATTCAACCAAACTTTAGTACCGTCGGAAAGCACTAAATGAAATTGACCCCCTCTTGGAATTGTCAGGTAATTGTAGGCTGTTTTAGATGAATTTTGTTTTCCTGCTTTATAAACAATTTCCTCCCCGTTACTTAGTGCAGTTTTTGTTTGATAATTATTCCCTTTTTGAAGGGCTACAACCGTTCCGTCTTCCAAAGTCAATGTAGCTTTGTCTGTTCCTACTTCAATAGGTGTATTTACAACAATAGTAGATTCCACTTCAGGTGGAGTAAACTTATTAGAGTTTAGGAAAAAACCTGTTGCAAGCAATCCTATTACTAGACTTGCAGCTGCTCCATAAAGTATTCGTTGACGGATTCTTTTAATTCTATATACTTTCTTTTCTTTCGCTATTTCCTCGGATAGCATCAACTTGATTTTAGTTGCATTGAATTTTTTTAGATTGTAATCAATGGCGTAATTTGTTCTAATATAGTATTGGAACAATTTATCGTTTTCAGGATTTTTTATCCAATTATCTAACTCCTCAAGCTCGTCAAAAGTGGCTTGATTGTTCAAGTATTTTACTATAGTTTTTTCTATTTTATTTGATTCCATATTTAAAGCTATATTTACTATAACGTTATCTTTTTGCACAACCCTAACTTTGCAACCATTTTTTTTTTATTTTCGCATTAATAATTATTAATAATTATCATTTTCTGAAATGGAGACCAATTTTAAAAAAGATTCAGATTTAATAATTGCTTTGAAAGAAGGAGATTCAAAGGCCTATACTTTTTTGGTAAACCAATACCACCACAAACTTTGTGTCTATGTCTTTAGCCTGACCAAAGACAATGATTTGGCCGAAGATATTGTGCAAAATGTATTTATGGCAATTTGGAATAAAAGACTCAAACTCAAAGAAGAGATTGTGCTGAAAAGTTATTTGTACAAATCCGTCTATAATGAGTTTATTGACCAATACCGGAAAGAAAAATCAGTTTTGCCTCTTGAAAAAAAACACTTCGATGCCATAAGTAGCATAGTGGAAGGTGAGGATGAGAATTCTATGGAGAAATTAATAAAATTAATTAAACAAGAAATTGAAAATCTCCCGCCTAAATGCAAACAAACCTTTTTGCTAAGCAAACAAGACGGATTGACCAATATAGAAATAGCCGAGTTTTTGAATGTTTCCATCAAATCGGTGGAAGCCCACATTACAAAAGCATTTTCTATCCTGAGGAAAACTGTGGGGGAAAAAGTGAATTCGGTTTTGTTTTTGTTGTTTAGTATGAAATGAGCATGACCTATAATTGGTCACAAACACCGATGAAGATTTTTGTAACTCGAACGGAAGCAATTACATATGACCAATGAAAAAACTATAATATCTACATATGAAATCTTGTTTTTAATTTTGAATTATTAGTCCTTTATTTTGCATAATTTTGGCTAGCTCTTTTGGCCCTTGTAGCTGTTTTCCGTTATTGTCTTTAAAATCGTTTAAGTTCAAAAAAATATTTTCTGCTTTGTACAAAAGTTGTAAGTTTACTGTTATAAACTATTAACTAGTTTAATCATAATTTAAAGATTCTATTCTTTTTTTAAATTGAAGTAAATCCTCATATTCTTGTAATCTATATATCCATTAGTGAGTTTGCTTTATGGGTTTAATGAAGGATCAATTTTGACTAATCCTCAAGCCTTTTTTAAGAGCCATTTTTAAATTCCTGTTCTAATAATTTAATTATGTCAAGAAACTCATATCCTATCTTTTTTGCTTTAATTATCTTGTTTTTGTCAAGTAAATATACCACAGGAGCATACGATATTCCGTATTTTTCGTAGATATCATTATTACGTGCTCCGTCATAAACATTTATCCAGTCTAGCTTGTTGTCGTTTATGTATGTTAGGTAATCAGCGGTTTTATTTTTTATATAAACACAATACACTTTTACATCTTTTCCTTCCTTTTGAAACTGGTGATAGGCCTTTAATAATTTAGGTATTTCAACTTTACAATGATCGCAATCTACATCCCAAAAAACAAGCAAAATATTATTTGCCTTGACTTCATTTAGACTATTGAAAAGAACATTCAACCTATCTTTATTTTGCAATTGTAACTTTGATAATTCATCAGTAGTTTGAGCAGATTCAAAACCCATTTTGGCCATTTCCTGAATATCTGTAGCATTTATCATAAATAAATTAGGTGCCTTTGAACCTATTAATTGAGGTCTTAATTTTTCGGAATGTATTATTATTTGCTCTACTAATTCGCTATCATAGAGATCTGTATTCTCTTTTTTGGTAAAATAGGTGTCAACAATATGCACAAATACTTTGTCAAAACCCATTGTTACTGAATTTGCATAGGTATAAATAAAGTGATATAATAGTATTTTTCGTATTAAACTTTTAGAATTTGTCTTACTCAACACAGTATCGATTGCAACAATAATTGAATCTGTATTACGAACCGCTATGTCGTCAAAATACTTGTTCAACTTCTGAAAGAAAAATGGGTTTCTGATGGTTGCATCTTCTTTAAAATTAACATCATCCCAATAGTGATCATGATAATATTTTTGTGCCAAAAAACGATCTGTTGTTTGATATTTTTTTTCAATTTTCAAATTCAAAACATCAGCAAGGTAACTTCCTTTCCTCTTTTGGTGTAATTGTAATTCATATTGATTTAAAGCTAGATCTAAATCTTTTTGTTTTGCTGTTATAACTGCTATTGAATCGAGAGGACTTAAATTATTTGATTTTTGTTTTGCCAACTTTAAATCGTCATTTTGATCGTTAACAAATTTGATGTAATCAAAAAAATCATTTTCAATATCCGAATTTGTTGCCTTAATATTTGCATGTATATTTGACTCTACTGTGCCTATCAAGTCGAGATTTTGGGTTTCATCATCTATCAAAAAATCAAAATAAGTCAGTTTGTCTTGACTAACCAACGAATAAATTCCTGTGGGGAGCTTGTTACTTCCTTTAAAAATTATTTTACCATTTTTTATTTTTGTACAACTATCTTTTACAAAGGTATTATCAAATTGATAATAGGATAAATAAGCAATAGTATCTTTACAATTCTTAAGATTGATTGTAATTTTAAATCCTGTTTGTGCTTGCATAGACAACGAAAGCATATACAATAGAACTATACATAAATATTTTTTCATATATGTGAATTTTAATTTTTCAGCGGTCATATATGGTATGCTTCGCCAGTTCGACTCTGTCTCGGGTCGCCTTTTACTTATTGGTGTTTGCTTCACTGAATTACTATTTTTTATAGGTATTCAGCGAATTTCATTTGCTTCACTGCGTTACTATTTTTTATAGGTGTTCAGCGAATTTCATTTGCTTCACTGAGTTCATATTTTTTATAGGTGTTCAGCGAATTTCATTTGCTTACTCAAACTTGTTGTTAATGGCGATTTCATAAATAACTATTATTATAAAAGCGGTTTAAAACAAATGAATTGATTCGTTGACGTTTTTTTATAACTTTTACCAATTAGCAATATATAAGAGTTTACTAAATTGAACTCAATATAACCTATAGGTATTAGATACCGATAATTGCGATAAATTTTAAAATGGATTAGACCATTTTAAAATTAGGTTCTACTGAAAATGTATTGAGAGGGAAAGCTGATGAAACGAATCGCTATCGCAAGCCGCGGATAAAAGCAGATTTTTTTATTTAAATTTCTAGAATTCTCTTAAAACATACTTGGTAAGTGCTAATCCTCGTGCCAATAGCTGATTGTGAAAACTAATCTCTCCTACAAATACCAGAAGTACCTAAAATTACAATTGGTATTATTTGCTAATTTATAACTTTTAAAAAAGTTTAACAAGACCAATTGATTTTATATAGGATTATTCTCTCTCCGGCATGCATTTTTTTTAATAATGCTAAAAAGAGGTTTATTTTTCACACATAATAGTGTGATTATGGGTATAAGAAATGAAAAAGGGTGTTGTTTTAAGTAGCAAAACCACTTTAAAAACACCCTTTTTAGAACTAAACAAACCTAGAATACAAAAAACACTTTATTTTATAATTAGCTTGGTTTTTTGTGAAAAATTAGGGGCGGTAACATTTAAAAAATAAACACCTGATGTTAGTTTATTTTGAGTGTCTATATGATGTGTTGTTTGACCTTGAAAAAATTCAACTTGTTTTTGCTCAAACACTTTTTGACCATTTATATTAAAAATTTCAAAACTAACATTCCCTGGCTCTGTCATTGGTAAATCTATATTAAATTGACCGTTTGATGGGTTTGGATGTAGTTTTATGTTTGAAGAAAATAACTCAGAGTCGTCAATTGATGTTTCTTCATTGCTAATACTTTCGCCAGACAATCGTTCGTTTAATATTGGATTAGTCGAATTTTTTAATATCATTTGAGAAAGTGTTTTAAAATTTGATGTTGGTTTTCTTAGAAGAAAATTGTCCACCTTATAATTTGTAATTTTCAAGTCATAAACTGAACTAGAATTATATTTAAGGTAATCAATTACACCATTTTTGACAGTACCTGTGCCAGCATACCTATTTGAAGGATAACCAAAAAACAGAGGCGCAGTTCTAATATTTGAAACAGTAGGTGTATTATTATCCTGCCACAGAATAGCGCCATAGTCAGATAAAAGCAAGCCAAAATACTCTGTGGTAGTGGTGTTAGATGGTATAAGTATATCTTCAATAAAATAGGTAAAAGGATAACTAAGTTTTCTACCAGCCAAAAAATCATTGTTTCGTTCAATCATAAACTGAAATTTATCGTTTACATATCTAATGAATAAATGATACCTAGAAACAAGGGTACTTGTTTTATGTTGGTGCAAAATTTCAAAAAGTGGTTGGGTAGCAGGATTATTTTTTATAGCAACTAAATCAGCCCCTCTTATTGCAAATTTTATTGCAATACAATCAGCAGTAGTGGTTGATGCGTTATTACTAACCCCAGTTGTATAAGTTTTAGCACTATTGTAAGCTGGAAGAGTAACGTCATATTGCTTCTCAATCTGACTCCATACTGTTGTCTGAGCATTGGCACTTGATAATGCTAAAAGAAGGAAAGGAATTATCAGTAATTTTATAATTGTTTTCATATTTTTTGAATTATGATTGTGTTAAAAATTTATTATTTATGATTTGCTATTGAGATATTTATTGAATCATCCCAAACATCAGGTCTGTCCGTAGTAATTACCCCTTTTTTCATTTCTGGAATATCATTCATTAACCACAAAGGATCACCCCTTCTGTCCGCACTTGGGTCTTTATAAGACCATCTGCCCCATCTATTTACAGTACCTTTAGAACCTACAGGTTCCTCTGAAAAAATACCAACTCTGCGCTGTGTTAATTTATTGATACCATTACAAACTGATACACCACTACTATAAATTGATTTTAAGAAAACTGGCTCTAATAATTTACTAGTTGGATCAGTATCTGAAAAAACATTTACCTCATAATATAAGACTCGTGGATTATTACTATTCCAGTCATTCACCCAACTATTCACCTTATTCACATCAATATAAGTATTAGTGGCATCCAAAGATTTGTCATTTTTAGCTATCATAGGAATCCACAGAATTTTATTAAATTTAGTTGCAAAAGCTGTAGTTTCACCAGCCGTCACTGCGTTATATAGAACGGTAAATTTTTCATATGTTTTTATAGCAACATTTTTCAAATGAGCTTCGGGTATATTTTTTATAATCCATTTAAGGTTTTTTGTCAAAGATAAAAACTTCCTCTCTGGAGTATTCCATTGGGTTAGTTCCTTAGTGCCATCATTCTCCAAATTTTTTACATCTAAGCAAGCTACTACATTATTACTATTTGCAATAGTAACCAGTTGCAACAGACTACAAATTTTATGATTTGATGCTGATAAAGACCTTGGTTTTTTCAATGTTATACCAGTCAATTGAGTCTCAGTTTTACTAAAAACATAATCATTAGTAGTAAGTGTTGTCATCCTTTGGAGTTTAAAGTCGTGAAAACAAACCATACCAGTTGGGGTTCCAAAATCTGTTTTAGCAGGATCAGTATAATTTGTTATACCTGCTGGCATAATATCAGCTTCGAGTAACTTAATTTGATAAAATATTGCATCATTAAAAGCCTTTGCTGTATTTTCAGGAATATCGCCACCCCATTCTCCTCGATGTGCTGCCAAAATTACTTCGGGCTCAGTTGAAGTAGTAGCCACGGAGCCATTTAATCTGATTTTATTTAAAAGGCCACAAATTCCATTCGTATCATTACGACTAGCACTACAAGCATGATCACTATGATAGGCTGGGTAGGTTTGTGCATTTACTATTTGCGTTGAAATGCAAAGAAACAAAGAAAGACAATAAGCTAATTTTAATTTATTTTTCATAATTTTTAATTTTTAATTTCTTTTAATTTTTTTTTAATACGATAATTTTGTTGATTAAAAATAGATTTTCTTTTATGTCATAGGCTTAAGTTTTTTATAAAGTTTAACATTCTTTACACAATATTAAATAAATTTTTAAAAGCATCCAAATTTTTTAGTGTATATTTTTTATAATTTGATAATTATAATGATAATTAATTGTCATATCCATAAATTTAGACTATTTTTATAATAGATATCCTTTTATAATAGCCTTTAAAGAAGAAGATTCAAATGCCTATCCATTTATGGTAAACAATACCCCACAAACTTTGTGTTTATGTCTATAGTCTGACCAAAGACAATGATTTGGCCGAAGATATTGTGCAAAATGTATTTATGGCGATTTGGAATAAAAGACACAAACTCAAAGAAGAGATTGTGCTGAAAAGTTATTTGTACAAATCGGTCTATAATGAGTTTATTGACCAATACCAGAAAGAAAAATCAGTTTTGCCTCTTGAAAAAAAACACTTCGATGCCTTGAGTAGCATAGTGGAAGATGAGGATGAGAATTCTATGGAGAAATTAATACCGCTTGTTATTTCAAATTAGTCCAACAAAAATTAAACAAAATGAAATTAGTTAAACAAGAAATTGAAAATCTCCCGCCTAAATGCAAACAAATCTTTTTGCTAAGCAAACAAGACGGATTGACCAATACTGAAATAGCCGAGTTTTTGAATGTTTCCATCAAATCGGTGGAAGCCCACATTACAAAAGCATTTTCTATCCTGAGGAAAACTGTGGGGGGAAAAAGTGAATTCGGTTTTGTTTTTGTTGATTGGATTGAAAGCAAAAATGCCTAGATTATAGTTCCCAAAGCCTCAATTTAAAAACAAACGTAAAAATTATTACCCATAAATTTTGACTACATTGCTCCTAAAAAAAATAAAGCTCAAAAACATACGTTTTTGATAAAAAGATTTGACAACTTTCAAAAAGTTGTCAAATCTATCAAATGAATTAGGAAGCTATTTCTAATCGTTTCAATAAATTTCTATTCAAGGTTTCCTTGGCATAATCCAGGTCGATTTTCAAGATTTTATCATCGGAACTTGGCAATTCATACATGGCATCGGTTAGAATCGCTTCGCATAACGAACGCAATCCACGAGCTCCGAGTTTGTATTCCAGGGCTTTTTCGACAATAAAATCTAGGACTTCGTCTGTGATTCTGAATTCTACTTCGTCCATCAAAAATAACTTTTGGTATTGTTTGATCAAGGCATTTTTTGGTTGGGTCAAAATCGCTCTCAAGGTTTCTCTATCCAAAGGATCCATATGGGTCAACACTGGCAAACGTCCAATAATTTCAGGGATTAATCCAAAATCCTTGATGTCTTTTGGGATAATGTATTGCAACAAATTGTCTTTGTCAATAGTATCCACATTTTTAGATGTGGAATATCCAACAGCCTGACGATTCAATCGTCTCGAAATAATACGTTCTACTCCATCAAAAGCGCCACCAGCAATAAACAATATGTTTTGAGTGTTTACCTCAACGAATTTTTGGTCTGGGTGTTTTCGTCCTCCTTTTGGAGGAACATTTACAACCGTTCCCTCTAATAATTTCAATAAAGCCTGTTGCACTCCTTCGCCAGAAACATCACGAGTGATGGATGGATTGTCGCTTTTACGAGCAATTTTATCAATTTCGTCAATGAAAACAATGCCTCTTTCGGCTTTGGTCACGTCATAATCGGCAGCTTGCAAAAGACGTGTCAGAATACTTTCGACATCTTCTCCCACATATCCTGCTTCGGTCAAAACCGTCGCATCTACAATTGCCAATGGAACGTCGAGCATTTTGGCAATAGTTTTAGCTACCAATGTTTTCCCTGTTCCGGTTTGACCTACCATGATGATATTGCTTTTTTCAATTTCTACTTCGTCATGCAATTCTTGTTGCATCAAACGTTTGTAGTGATTGTAAACAGCAACCGACATTACTTTTTTGGTTTGGTCCTGACCAATAACATATTGATCCAGAAAAGCCCTAATTTCTTTGGGCTTTTTCAACACTAAATCGGCAGGCAAATGTTTTTTGCTGCTAGATTTTAATTCTTCTACTACAATTCCGTGGGCTTGTTCGATACATTTATCACAAATGTGCGCATCGATTCCGGCTATCAATAAATTGGTTTCTGGTTTTTTTCTGCCACAGAAAGAACATTCTAATTTTGGTTTTGCCATTTTTTTTCGAGTCCCTCCCCAACCCTCCCCAAAAGGGAGGGAGTGAGAAACTATATCATTTAAGTTAGTAATTTTAATTCCCCCTTCGGGTGTTAGGGGGCTATCTTCTTAACACTTCATCAATCATTCCGTATTCTTTAGCTTCATCGGATATCATCCAATAATCGCGTTCGCTATCGGCATATACTTTATCAAATGGTTGCCCAGAATGATGCGAAATGATTTTGTATAATTCGTCTTTTAATTTCAACATTTCACGTAAGTTGATTTCCATATCTGAAGCCACACCTTGTGCTCCGCCTGATGGTTGATGAATCATTACTCTCGAATGTGGCAATGCCGAACGTTTCCCTGCTGCTCCAGCACACAACAATACCGCTCCCATTGACGCCGCCATTCCGGTGCAAATGGTTGCAACATCAGGTTTGATGTATTGCATGGTGTCATAAATTCCCAATCCTGCATACACGCTTCCTCCTGGAGAATTCAAGTAAATTTGAATGTCTTTTGAGGCATCGGCACTTTCTAGGAAAAGCAGCTGTGCTTGAACGATATTGGCAATTTGGTCATCGATTCCTGTTCCCAAGAAAATAATTCGATCCATCATCAATCTCGAAAAAACATCCAATTGAGAAATATTCAACTGACGCTCCTCTATAATATAAGGAGTCATATTGGTTGGATTCATTGCTGCCACGATTTTGTCGTAGTATAAGGCATTTACGCCTTGGTGTTTTGTAGCAAATTTTTTAAATTGCTTTGCTTGTTCGAGCGTAGCTCTCGGGTCTTTACCGTAGTTCATATTTGTTAAAAGTTTAAAAGTTGTTAAAGCAACCAGCCTTTTAAAGGCTTGTTGCTTTGAAAAAAGAGCGTCAAAAAAATATTTTTTCTGACGCTAAAAGATACTCAATTTTTATTGTTTTGCATTTGTAATAAAATCATAAAGTTATTCGAAATTTTCACCTCATTATCCCTCTAATCTCTAATTTATTACCTCTAACTTATATTTATTCCCCGTAATAAGCTGCAATAAATTCGTCATAGGTCACTTCTTTAGTTGTTGGATTGGCCTTCTCTTTGAAAACTTCCAATAACTTTTCGGCAACAACTTGGTCTGAAAGTCTTTTTACTTCTTCTTGGTTTGCCAATACTCTAGCTACAATTCCTTGAACTTCTTCGTCGGTAGGATTGGTTTGCCCGAATTGTGCCATTTGTTGGCGAATATTTTTTGCAGTATAAGATTTCAAATCTTCGAAAGTGATTTTGATATCGCTTTGTGCCAATGCTCTGCTTTCAATCAATTGAAAACGCAATCCTTTTTCTGATCTTGCATATTCTACTTCGGCTTGCTCTTGAGTTAATTTTTTTTCTCCAACGGTTTGCAACCATTTTTTAAGGAACTCGGCAGGTAAATCGAATTTGGTGTTTTCTATTAAAAACTCCGTTACATCTCCTAGTAGTTTTTGATTCGCTTGTTGGGCAAATTGGGCTTCTGCATCTTCCTTGATTTTTGCTTTCAATTCTTCTAATGTAGCAACATTACCAGGCCCAAACAATTTATCGAACAATTCTTGGTTTAACACTGCTGGTTCCGATATTGTTATAGCTTCAATTGTAAAATCAACATCAATTGCCAACCCGTGAACGTTATCGTGACCTACTTTTAGGTAATCCATCAATTGATGATCGTCCTCGAATAAACCTTTTGTATTTACCGTTACGACATCACCTACTTTTTTACCCATAAATGAGTTTTGAGTTGCTTTGTCTTTGAAAACAGACAAATTAATAGTTGTTGTATTTCCAATTCCTTCCACTTCATTAGTAAAAACACCTCTTAAATCAGCTCCTTCCACAACGGTTTCCTGAGGAAGCGGATTGCCAAATTGTTTTTGGATTCTTTCTACTTGCCCGTCAATTAATTTATCATCGGCTTTTACGATATATTTTACAATCTCATTTTTAGCATCTAAATCCAAATCAAAGTGAGGCACCAAACCGATTTCGAATTCAAAAGTTAGTTCTTCGGCAGACCAATCTAAGTCTTCATTTACTTTGGCAAGAGGTGTTCCCAAAAGATTCAATCTTTCAGACTGAATATAACGTTCCAAAGCCAAATCAACTACTTTCTTAACTTCTTCTTGTTTGATGGCTTTTCCGTATTGTTTTTCTACAAGCTCTTTCGGAACTTGTCCTTTTCTAAAACCTTTTACTTGTGCCAATGGCATTTTTTCATTTATTCTTTTGGCTACTTGACCTTTGTAATCCATATGAACAACTGACATTACAATTATTTCGTTTACTGCATCTAATGCTACTCTTTTAATATCCATCTTCTTCGTTTATTTATAATAAAATTTGGGTTGCAAAAGTATAATTTTTTTGCAACCCAAACAAGTTTTTAATCTATTGAATTTTAGCCCATTATTTATTCTTGATATAGAAAAATTTCCTATTTTTCGTCACCAATAATTTTATACATAATTGACTGAAGAATCGATAATACAATACTAAACACTAAAGCTGTCCAAAAGGAATCAACTGAAAATCCACCCACAATATTGGTGCAAAGCAAGATAATTGTTGCGTTGATAACCAACAGAAACAAACCTAGAGTTAAAATCGTCACAGGCAAAGTCAATAGCAACAAAACTGGCTTTATAAAACCATTAAGTAAACCTAAAACAACTGCAACTAATAGTGAAGTCGTAAAACTATCCACAACAACACCAGTCATAAAATGAGCAATTAGCATTACTAAAATTGATGTTATAAGAATTCTGACAAGTAGTTTCATTTTTTTTAATTTCATCTGATTATAATATTTGTTTTTTTATTGGAAGATGGAACGCCTATAATCATATTGGTGTGTGTCAATGATAATTGTCGTGGGTGTTTCATCTGTTTATATTTATTGTTTTTATCGGTCAGATGGAACACTCATAATCATCCCCCAGGTGTGTCAA
>JACCDI010679285.1_pt1 | contig 31890 bp, 31 predicted proteins | sample 7442791 | NCBI WGS metagenome assembly JACCDI01 (sample SAMN15323434, study PRJNA562643) | freshwater metagenome | isolation source: river surface water | place: USA:Blue River Watershed | collected 2017-08-15
TCCTATCTATTGCAAAAGGAGGTACTGGTACTAGTACACAAAACTTCGTGGACTTAACGGCAGACCAAACCATTGCAGGTAATAAAACATTTTCAAGTGGTGCATTATCATTAGGGCTAAGTAGTAGAGGTAGTGCGTCAACACTTATAAATTTTCCTCATGTTGATGATCCTGCTTTTATAAGTCATTATTCTTCTGGCAATCAAGCCAAAATGAGTTTTAGTGCAGGTGACGATCCAACAAATGATTATTTTGTTTTTGGTTATGGCTTGCCAGGTTCATTTGTACAAAAGGTTACCATTTCGGCTGATGGTAAAATTGTTGCACCATTGGATGCATCTATAAGTGGACTTACAATTGGAAAAGGGAATAATAGTAGTCTTATTGGCAATACGATTATAGGAAATACTGCTTTAGCCAGCAATAGTGTTGGTCAATATAATACAGCTATTGGAAATACATCAATGAGGTTTAATATTTCTGGTAATGCAAATACAGCCATTGGTAACGAGGCATTACAATCAAATACATCTGGATCATTAAATATAGCAGTAGGAGCTAATGCTTTACAATCAAATACGTCTGGTTCTGAAAATACTGTAGTTGGAACTAGTGCAATGTATGTAAACACCACAGGCGCAAAGAATACTGCTTTAGGTTATTATGCCTTAAGATCCAACACCATTGGATCTGAGAACACGGCGACGGGAGATATGGCGTTGTATTCCAATACGGAGGGCAATTATAATACCGCGAATGGTTCTTGGGCATTGTACGCAAACAATGTCGGAAATTATAATACAAGTTTTGGACACAATTCAACTACATATAATACTTCAGGAAATAGAAATACAAGTGTAGGTGCGTTTTCACTATACAAAAGTACAAATGCCAGTTTTAATACATCTGTAGGGGCCAATTCCTTGTCGAATAATAATACAGGTTCTGGTAATACTTCAATGGGGGTTGATGCGCTTTATAATAATACGATAGGTGAACAAAATATTGCATATGGTAATAGTGCATTAGGCTCAAATATTTCAGGAGGCAATAATACTGCACTAGGCTATGGCGCTTTATACAATAATCAAACAGGATCCAACAATACAGCTATCGGTGCTGGTGCCAATGTGCAATCTGCTAACTTAATCAATGCGACTGCAATTGGTTATGGAGCAATAGCGTCTAATAGTAATATGGTACAAATAGGTAATGCAAATATCACAGATGTTAAAACTGCTGGAACGGTTACAGCAGGAACTGTTACTTATCCAAATACACATGGAACTTCTGGACAAATACTTACTACAACAGGCTCCGGAACATTGACCTGGACAGCATCAGTTACACATTATGTAGGTGAAGTTTACGGTGGAGGAATTGTATTTTATGTATATGATAATGGACAGCATGGATTAATTGCAGCATCATCTGATCAAGCGTTTAATATTAGATGGCACGCAGGTGCAAATAAATATACAATTGCTTTAGCAGATGGATTAGGTGCAGGTAAAAAAAATACAGCAACAATTATCGCAAGTCAAGGATATGGGGATGGACAGACTTATGCAGCAAGAGCATGTAATGAGTATAGTGTCACTGATGGAGGCGTAACTTATGGAGACTGGTACTTGCCATCAAAACATGAATTGAGCTTATTAAGAAATGCTAAAGATGTTGTAGGTAATTTTTCAAGTGCATTTTATTGGAGTTCTACTGAAATAAATCAAACAACATCATGGGGCCAATATTTTGATACGACTACCTTACAAAGTGCTGGCGATAAAGTATCATATGATACCAACAGAGTAAGAGCCATAAGAAGTTTTTAAATTTTAAGTAAAATTATAGAATGGGAAATTGGAACAAATTGTTTTATTTGTTCCAATTTCCCATTAAGGAACATTTTAGGTAAGCCTAAACAGTTTATTCAAAATGGCATTAGATAGTTTTGAGTTTCATCAAATCAAGACTATTATGAAAAAAATGTTATTCAGCTTGTTAGCATTAAGTGCAATGTCTGTAACTACCATTTCTGCTCAAAAATTAGACGCTGCTACTAAAAACGTGAAAGAATACAATCGTGTTTGGGATGTAGTGATTAATGAAGGCAAGCTCAATATTTTAGACACTGCTTATGCTGAAAACGCAATGTTACACACAGTGCCAGCAACCATGGGCAAGGCAAACTGTATTGCCTATTATGCAAACTATATCACAGGTTTTTCTAATCGTCAGTTTACTGTAAAAGAGTCCGTTGCACAAGGCAATAAAGTGGTAAAATATTGGAATTTCAAAGGCAAGCACACTGGAAATTTCTTTGGTATACCAGCAACAAATAAGGATGTGGATGTAATTGGTTGTACAATTGCAACCATTGTAAACGGAAAAATTACAGAAGAACAAGACTTTATGGATAATCTAGAGTTCTTTAGACAGTTAGGTTTAATGGCTCGCTAAGCTTCTATTGTAGTTAAAGATTTTATAAAAGCGGAAGGGGTTACTCCCTTTCGCTCTTTAAATGCATCAATAAATTTAGATCTAGATGCAAAACCTGCATTAGAGGAAATGGCCTCAATAGTCAAATTTTTAGACTCTCCCTGCTCGATCATTTTACATACATGGTCAATCCTTAAGTTCTTTCTCCACTCGCTAAAGGTTAAATTCAATTCTTTATTGAAGTAGATAGACAAGGTTCTTTCTGGAATTTTCAAATCAAATGACATTTGTGACAAAGAAAATTCTTTGTGTATAAATGGGTTGTCTTTTAGGTATTTATGAATCGTCTCTTCAAAATCTTGCATACTAGCAGCCTCTTTCATCTTCTTAGGCATACTTGACTTAAGCTCATCTATAATATTGTTTTTTCCTTGCTCAACCGTATAAGACACATTACCATAAAGGATCTTAGGGAATAAAAATAAAAATATATTTTGTAAGAAAAAGCCACCTCCACAAATTTCAAAATAGTATTTCTCTGAAAAAATTTCTGTAGATGGAATGCCAAGAATAGAAAAATGATAACCATAAACTGTAAACATATGACCAATGCTATTTCCAGCAATTACAATCTGAATCCCACAAAGTAAAAAGAACCATTTCTTTAGTACCATATGGTTCGAGGGTAAGCGATTGAATTTCTTTAAAGTAATCCTGGCATGAATTAAGAAATAAGCCAAAGAACCCAAAGCGTATATTAATAAATGCGCCGATCTTGAAAACAAGATAAACTCAAAGGAAACGAATAAAAAATTAAGCCTATAGTCCTCCGTGATATTTACAATCTCGTGTGCAATCCTTGCTTTTTGATCAAAAGGTAGGGTGGTAAAAGGTAAACAGTTAATAACAGTAAGTATCGCTGGAAGCAGATGCAGCCAATCCAATTTTTGTAATTTATTGTTATCCGCCAAAGTGGTCTTGACATAATAGAATAATAGTGGACCCAGCAAGTAAGACAAGGGCAGCCAGTTGACAAAAAACACCCCCTCCCAATAAATATTCTTTGTAAAGTGTAGTCCATAATAGACCAAAACCACAAGATTGCAGCATAAGAAGAATAATGCTAAGAATATATTAGATCTATTTAATGAACTTAGATAGTAGATAAGTATGAAAGAAGTAAAAATGCCAAAAAGGGGAAACAAAATAGCCATAAAGGTCTGATTACTTGATATTTAGTGGTCAAGATACTCAAAAATACGTCCAATTAGCATTAATTCTATGTAATCCTGATTCTAATTTTTTTGTTCCATTTCGCCTATAAGGAACAAATTGAACTGCATTTAAGGTGTATTTGAGCCTTAGCAAATGTATTTTGAATACGCTTCTAGTCTTTTCATTTTCAACCTATTATCTCAATGCCCGAGTACTATACTGCCAAACCAATGAATGGCTTGCTGGCGCTCATAATCCAGACGACATCACCATTGTAATCATCAAACATAAATAATTATTCAACATTTTATATGAGACATAAAAATTTACAAATAAGAAAATCCTGCATCATTGCAGTGTACCTTATCCTATTCGGGACCATCGCAATCAATGCTTCTGCTCAAAAAGTGTCAGACTACATGTTCGATACTTATTTAATTAAGGATGGGATGTCACAAAGCTCACCTATGTCTATCTATCAAGACAGCGTTGGGTATTTATGGGTTGGTAACCAGTCGGGGGTGGATCGATTTGATGGGTATACTTTTAAACAGTATGCACATGACAAGAAAAATGTAAACTCGCGCTCTTCGGGATGGGTGTATGATATTACAGAAGATAAAGACGGGAATATTTGGACAGTCGATAATTATGGACATTTCTCCATGCTAGACCGACGATCAGATAAATGGACGAATTACACTACACCTTATAGGGATTCTTTGTTTAAGGCAAATAATGACCGTCCTTTTTATGCAGCTACGCCCCGAAGTATTTTTATAGATACTTTGAGCACTAAAATATGGCTCGGTACAGTAGGTACAGGTTTGGTCTCTTATGATAGGGTCACCAAAAAATACGAACACTTTGCTGTTCATCCTGAATCTAAAATGGGAGATGTACTAGCTGAGAGAGTGATGCATGTAAAAGGTTTTGAAAAAGAAAAATTATTAATCGCGACAAATATTGGATTACAGTTTTTTGACACAAAGACAAAAAAATTAGAAAAGGTTTTCAATTCGACAGACTCCTTATTTTTAGTACAAGTGAACGATCTTAAAATTATTGGCCATACTATTTATGTTGCCAATAAACTAGGCGCATTCATTTATAATACAAAAACAAAAGCGCTTCAAATTTTCAAACATCAAGAAGGCAATGAAAATTCAATTGCTTCCAATAATGTGAACGGCATTCATTATAATAAACACAAAAATTTATTATGGTTAACCATTACTGGAAAAGGGATAGACATTATTGATTTGATAACCCAAAAAATTGTTCATTTAAATCCGTTGAATGCAAAAGACAACGGGATTATTGAATCCAATTACGCGGATATTTTTGAAGACAAAGACCATAATATATGGATAGGCTCTGCTATTTCTGGCCTTTTAAAATATGATCCAGGAAAAAGGGTCATTGGGTTAATGAATAATAAATTTCCAAGTGATTTTAATTTAGGGATTAGTTCAACTTGGGGAATGATGGTAGACCATAAAGGCATCATTTGGTTAGGCGAATATATATCTGGAGGGGGTGTGCTAGCTATTGACAGAAAAAATAAAATTAAAAAATCCTATCTAAAAAACATCAACGGAACAACCCTAAGGGCTTGGAAATTTTCGGAAGACGCAAAGGGAAATATTTATGCGTTTACGGGGAATGCATTTTATGGCTTAAACTTATTTATTAAACCTTTTAATAAAGATGTATTTACAACGATTGGAAATGTAGACACTTTATTGCCTAATGCTGCTAACGGTCTTAACGGTGCTGAATTCATGTCCTATAATAAGGAAGTAATTATAGCAGGTCCTAAGCCAATTATATTGTCCGACTCCAACGGAAAGCTAGTATTTCAATTTTATGCATTACCTAAGGGATTAGAAAAAGGGATCTATGCCATTAAAAGAAAATCACAATTCGAGTTTTATGTTTTAAATGAAGATGGCATCTTTTTATTCAATGAAAAAGAGCACAAAGCAAGGCTTTTAACAAAAGACATGAATTTCTTAAAAGAAGATGACCTGTATTCTGGACCATCACTTCATGTTGTTGACAATAAAATGGCTTTCATCGCCACTTACGGCAATGGATTAATCAAAGTTGATTTAGAAAAACAAACAAAAGTATTCCTAACGCTTCAGGACGGAATACCTAATTTATACTTATATGATATACATGCAGGCAAAGACAATATTCTTTGGATATCTTCCAATTTTGGCCTTATAAGATACAATCCGTATACGAATCAGTTTAAAACCTTTGGTCCTGAAGAAGGCGTTCAAGATTATGAATTCAATAGCACCAGTTCATTTCAAACAGAACAGGATGAAATAATGTACAATGGAGTTTCTGGACTTAATTACTTCTATTCCGATTCAATTAAAGTGAATACGGTTCCGCCGAATGTGATTATTCAAAAATTTGCCACAAAGGATACGGTCATATACATTGAGTCTGCCATTACGGCCCAACCAATTGAAGTCGAATACAAGAGTAATAATCTGTCTTTTGAATTCTTGGCATTTAATTTTAGAGACGCAACTAAAAACCAGTATGCCTATAAAATGGAAGGCTATGACGAAGACTGGATTCATGTTGGTCAAAGACGTTTCGCATCTTATACCAATTTAAGAGAGGGAACCTATACTTTTAGAGTTAAAGCAGCAAACAGTGACGGGGTTTGGAATGAAACTGGGGCAAGTGTGGTGTTTGTAATTGCGCCACCTATTTGGAGAACATGGTGGGCTTACTTATTGTATTTCATTTTCTTATCTGTATTTATTTATGCATTTGCAAAATATAGAGAGAAGGCACAGATAAAGAAACTAGAAGACGAAAGGAAAAACGGAGAATTAGCAGAAGCCAAAGCTTTACAAGAAAGACTATTGCCTAAAAACAACCCCAATATTGGTCATTTAGATATTGCTACTTATTTAAGAACTTCTACCGAAGTGGGAGGAGATTATTATGATTTCTTTGAACAAGAAGACGGTTCCTTGTATGCAATTTGTGGAGATGCAACAGGACACGGAACCCCATCGGGCATGTTGGTTTCAATCACCAAAGCAGGAATCATAGGTTTGCCACAAATGGCGCCAAACAAAATGCTATCTGCTTTGAATACGGTGGTGAAAAAGGTGGATTTAGGCATTTTAAGGATGAGTTTGAATATTGCACATTTAAAAGGCAATCAATTGACCTTGAGTTCAGCAGGTATGCCTCCGTATTTTGTTTATCGTGCACAAAGCAAAACGACAGAGGAGATTTTATTATCTGGTATTCCATTAGGTAGTTTTAATATGGTGGAATATGACCAGCACCACACGGAATTTAACAAGGGGGATATTTTAGCAATTATATCTGATGGTTTGGCAGAAGCGCCCAATGCAACTGGTGAACTTTTTGATTACCATAAAATTCAGTCCATCCTAACAACGTATAGCCATTTAGATGCACAGAATTTAATCGCTGAATTAATGAGCCAAACGGACGAATGGCTTACTGGTGCACATAATCCAGACGATATTACGATTGTAATTATTAAACATAAATAAATCTTTAAATCAATCAAAAATGAAACAACCGAGCGTTGAATTAAAATTGCCAATTATTCCAAATATGGAATTAATCGCAACACAGACTGCCGAAGTGATAGCCAGGCATATGCACCTTACCGAAGATCAAGCAGGAGAAATTAGTATGGCACTTATTGAGGCATGTATTAATGCATTTGAGCATTCAAAGGCCGAAAACAATGTCTTTATTCACTTTTTAATTGAGGAGGATTCATTGGTCGTAAAAGTGATTGATCAAGGTATAGGCTTTGATAAAACAAAAGTTGAAATCCCTAAAATAGAAAATAAAATAGGCAAAGAAGAACGTAAGCGTGGATGGGGATTACAATTAATCCAAGAATTAATGGATTCTGTAGAATTTGAATCCAATAGCGAAGGAACAACAGTGACAATGAAAAAGAATATCAATAAATAAATTTAATAAAATATACAATTTAAATAACATGAGTGGATTTATAAAAAGTACAAGAGAGGCAAACGCAATCGTAATCATTGAAACAGATGGTTATTTAAATAATGAAGGCGGAGAAGCTATTTCTGCAATTTGTTATGACAAGATGAGTGCAGGCCAGAATAAATTTTTAATCAATATGGCCGGAACCAAAGTAGTGAATAGTATTGGTGTGTCTATTTTGATTGAAATCATTGAAAAATTACAAGAAGTGGATGGAAAGATTGGTTACTATAATCTAGCTCCAATTGTTTCAAAAACATTTAATATCATGGGCCTTACAAAATATTCAACTGTATTTACTACAGAAGAAGAAGCGGTAAGTGGATTATAATGAGTAAACAGTTTAACATAAACGAATTACAGCTAAAGTACCTAGAATTAGAAACTTTATTAGACATTACCAATGAGCTAAGTTCATTTGAGCATGTTTCTGTATTGCTAGAGGAGATATTAATTAAATCTTGTGCGGTATTAAATGCTTCTTCTGGTATGATATTAATGCAGAATAACAATTCCGATTTATTTCAAATAGAAGCAGAATTTAATATTGATGTCCAATCGTTAAAGGGCATTATATTCAATAAGAAAAGAGGATTTTTTAATGAAGTGAATCAGAATCGTAAAGCGATACATGTTGAAATTTCAAATGATCCTTTTTTAACTAGAACAAATTGTACGCATGGTTTAATTGCACCCTTACTAGATAAAAAAGATTTGGTAGGAGTGATTATATTATTTGACAAAGAATCTAGATCGGGTATATCTGCCTTTGACGAGTCCGATACCAATATGTTGTCTGCTATTGCCACGCAAGCGGGCGTAGCCTATAATAATATTAAGCTCATAGAAAGTATTAAAGAAGCCAAGACCTTTAATGACAACGTCATGCAATCAATTGTGACGGGCGTCTTTACTACAAATTTAATGGGCGAGATCAATCACGTGAATAGGGCTGCAGCTGCAATTATTAATTTGGATAAAGAAATTGTTATAGGCAATCACTATGAATACGTTTTTGAATCCAATGAAATCATTAACGAGCTTATTTCAAAATGTGAGCTAGAGCTAGATACTGTTTCAGAAACAGAAGTGCAGTTAGATTGTAATGGGAAAACAACGGCTGTGAATATTTCGGTTTCTCCCTTGTTGAATGATAGCAATGAACCCATCGGTTCGGTTGTGGCAATGGAAGACCTTTCAAATTTAGATAAATTAAAGTCGACTTTTAAAAAGTACGTGTCAAAGCAGATTGTTGACCAGCTTTTAGAAAATGATGAGATGTTGAATTTGGGTGGTCAAGAACAAGAAGCCACTATTTTATTTTCAGACATTCGAGGATTTACTTCCATGTCGGAGACGATGGCACCCAATGAAGTAGTAGAGACTTTGAATGATTATTTTAATTTAATGATTGAAATAATATTCAAATACAATGGTACGCTTGATAAAATTATTGGAGATGCATTGATGGTTATATACGGAGCTCCGAATTCAACCGACCAGGATACAGAAAATGCAGTACTCACTGCCATTGAAATGCAAGAGCGACTGATTGAATTTAACCAGCAAAGAATCATTCATTCAAAACTACCTATAACTATTGGCATAGGTATTAATAGAGGAAAGGTGATCAGCGGTAATATTGGTTCTAGGCAGCAAATGAATTTTACAGTGATTGGTGATTCTGTAAACCTTGCATCTAGATTATGTTCTGTTGCTAAAGCAGACGAAATAATTGTATCGGATGCAGTATGGAAGCATGTTAAAACCAATAAAAAATTAAAGAGTAAAAAACTCAATCCGGTAAAAGTAAAAGGCAAAGTCAAACCAATTGAGATCAAGGAAGTGCTTTACGACCGGCCTGATTTTAATTATGAGGTTGCGTATGGCATGATTGAATCTTTTTTACTCCACCACCTTCCTAAGGACTATACTTACCATACGATCAAACATATCCGCGATGTGGTTGTGCAGTCAGAACGCATTGCAAAAAAAGAAAAAATCAATAAAGATGATATTGCAGATTTAAAACTAGCCGCATGGTTGCACGACGTAGGATATATTTGGGAGCCCGGTAGGCATGAGGGACGCGGTGCGGAATACGCAACTACAGTATTGAATGCGATGGATTTTCCTGCAAAAAAAATCAACAAAATTACCGGGATGATCATGGCTACTAAGATTCCACAAAGTCCGACAAACATCTTGGAACAGATTATCTGTGATGCAGACTTAGATTATTTAGGACGAAACGACTATGCAGACAATAGTTTATTGTTACTGCAAGAATTAAGACTCAAGAAAAACATCTCTGAAAAAGATTGGTTAAAAATACAGGATCAATTTTTAACTAAACACGCATATTTCACTAAAACCGCTAATACAACAAGAAATAAATCAAAACTTGAAGTGTTGGCATCTATTAAATCTCAATTAAAAAAATAATTTATGGCAGAAGCAGGACACAGCTCAAACAAATTTCATTTTCAGTTAGACAGAATTTCATTTTTTACAGATGGCGTTTTTGCCATCGCTATTACATTATTAGTCATTGAATTCAAAGTGCCTATTTTAGAGCATCCAACAGACCATGCATTATGGGATCGTTTGGCGCATATGGGGTTGCTTTTATTAGGCTTTTTAATAAGCTTTTGTATTGTTGGATATTATTGGTCTGTGCATCATCGTATTTTTGGTTATGTAGAAAAATACACAAGCAGACTTATCTGGTTAAATTTGATGTTTCTTTTCTCGGTAGTCTTATTGCCATTTACCTCTGGCTTGTTGGGTGAATATGCTTCAGAAACAGCTTTGCATTTGCCGTATGGCATCTATGTAGCGAATATATGTTTAACTGCAACTATGAATGCAATTTTATGGTTTTATGTTAGTAATCCTAAGCATCATATTTTAACTCATACTATTTCACGTGAGAGAATACTATTGGGCTTTTATTTCACTTTAGTAGTACCTGTTTTATTTGTCATTTCATTCTTAGTGACGCTTTATGAACCAACTATTGGTAGACTGATACCTATACTCATCCCTTTTGTTTTAAAATACGGCATGAATGGACTCAGTGCAAGGGCAACTGCAAAAGAATCTATTTCTAAAAATGATTGAGACAGTACATTAAAAAGCCCCAGCAATTGCTAGGGCTTTTTCGTATTTTTTCAACCTAAACAATTAAATATTTATTTGCTCACACGCTTGTAAGTCTTGATGCTAGTTACTTTATTAACTGTGTCAACGATTGTTTGAGTAAACTCATCTGCACCATTGAATGAAACAGGAATACTGTATTTACCTGTCCAAGCTTTATTACTACAAAAAGTTAAATTCTCAGTCAAGTCATTATTGTTTAATGAAAATGTACCTTGTCCAACTTGTTTAGTATAGTCAGTGCTTGTTGCATTCTCTAAAGCTCTAGCAGCCCACATAAAATGACCAGCATGGTAAACTTTATATTCATTATATGTATTAACTACTGAATCTTGACCAGTTACATTGATACTTTTTGTTTGGTGCCAAACGCCATCTAATGCAGATGTGCCCGATGCCGCTATAGAAGTATAAGTTTCTTTTAAGCTCCACTTTTTCCCATTCATCATAAATTCTGGGATAGACTGTGTGTAGCCTTTTTCAGATTGAACGATGTTTAAATTTGCCACTTGAGCAGTATCAAGCGTATTTGTATTGAAAATGTTCGTTTCTACTATTTTACCAGCAGCAAAAGTATAAGTGCCAACGCCAAATCCAACAGAAGAGTCTTTACCTTGATAGATAAAGAAGTAAGCGTCAGGGGTATACAATTTGAATTGCGTATTTCCTTCTGAAGCTAAATTAACAGTTTCAATTGTTTCGTCAGATACGACCGCTTGGTCCATACTGTAGACGCCTACAATAGATTCTGTCTTTGGTGCTTCAGAGCAACTAGCCAACAAGGCAGTCAAGGCAAAGCCTAAAAAGATGGTTTTTTTCATGTTTTTGTTTGATTTGTTATTTAAGCAATAAGATTCAAAATTGATCTTGTCGGAATAAAACTACTAAGCCCCGTCTTTTATTGATACATGCCTAAGGGATAAGATGTTCCAAAATGGCCAAAAGGAACAAATTATAAGCAAAAAGAACATAAACTGCCTATTCCTGGACCTAAATTGCCGCTTCATCAAACATTAAATTCAAGTATGAAAAAGTTCATTTTAACTTGCTTTATAGTAAGTTCTATTATTGCATGTTCTCCAAAAACAGAAACAACTAGTGTTTCTGCTTATCCTGCAGAGGCGGTAGGATATAATCTTGACAGCTCAGCCAATATTGACTTAGTAAAAAAGACGTCATTGGCGTTTGATGCAATGGATTCTGTAAATTATAGAGCTAGTTATGCAGAAAATGCAAAATTTCATGATAATGGCACGGATATGACTTTGGAACAAAATTTGGGCAATTTTGCTTATTTCAAAGCAAACGGCTTGACTAATAAGACGGAAAAAATTGATCCAATTTGGGAAGTTGTAAATAAAGAAGCCTCTCCAGATGGCGTTACAAATTATGTGATTTCATTTCAACATTTAATTATTAAGAAAGGAGACAAGGAAGTGAAAGTAATTATAAATGTAGTGAATGGTATCAAAGATGGTAAAATTGTAGAAGAGTGGGGATTATACAACACTAAGCCAATCGTTGATTTGATAAATCAAAAATAAAATCTAATCGTTTTTAGTTTAATTTTAAAAAATAATAACATGAAAAAAACATTCTTAATTGCATCTGCAATGATTTTCTTAATGGCATGTGGCACAAAGCCAGCGGAGCCAACAACAACGGAAATTGTTGAAACAGGAGCTGGAACTGTAGTGACTTCGGGTCCTGATGTTGAAGCAATGAAAAATAGCTTCACTGCTTTTGCGAACGGTAACTGGGATGAATTAACTTCTTACTTTGCCGACTCTGCTGTGTCTTTTCATAATATATGGGCTGCTGATACAAGTGTAAAGGGCGTTCCAATTAAAGACATGATTGAAACTTTCAAAAAAGATAGACCAAATTACGAAGGTAATTTCCAATTAAATACACCTATTGTAGAAGTAGTTACAATGGCTGACGGCAGCAAGTTCGGCCACATTTGGGTAGAAATAACTGCACAACATAAAAATGGTAAAGCAATTAAACAAGTAGTGTTTAATTCATTTGGTATTAATAAAGATGGCAAGTTCACTTCTGAGTGGCCAATTTATGACAACCAATAAGCTATAAATTTTCGAGTGTAAGATTGGTATAAATACGCATGCGCCCCGTGATTTCACGGGGCGCTTTTTTGTATCTTTAATTCTAAATTAGATTTAACTGCTTTAACCTATCCAGCAGCTGCACCCAAGGCTACTTATGCATTTATGCAAATGTCAAAATTTATATTTGCCAATTTAGAAGAAGCTGTGAAATTAATTAGAAGCTTCATATTATAATTAGCGCGCTTCTAATTAATTATTTCTAATTTTTAGTTTTTTAAAGCTTCTATTTTAGCTTTCAACTGTTCAAAAGAATACCTGTCAGTATTATTTTTCCCAATATATCTAAATACTTCTTGCCCTTGATCATTTATCAGGATCATGGCAGGGTAATGAACAACTTGACCATGAAATTGATATCCATTAGGAATGTTAAATTGATCAGCCAGTTTTGCATCAGCATCTTGATAAATTGGCAAACTATTTGCAGACTTTAGTTTACTGGCCCATTCCTTAATTTCCTTTTCACTATCAGGCTTAATAAATACCTGCATGACGTTTGTCAATGAACTTGCTTTGTCAAAATATTCACTGGTATGTCTAATACAATAAGGGCATTCAGTTTTTAACAAAAAATGAAGTGCTATATATTTCCCTTTTGATTTACTTAATGTGAAACTACTTTTATCTGTTACAGAATTCAAAGTAAAATCTTTTACATTTTGAGCCTGAGTATTGAAAGAGATCAATAATAAGGCAAAGACAAGTTTAATAAATTTCATAATTTAAATATTTTTTAAATGTTTTGCAGGTACGCCAGCAACAATGGCATTATTTGGAACATCTTTTGTCACTACTGAACCAGCTGCCACCACCGCATTTTCTCCAACAGTCACACCCGGAAGTATCGTTGTACCAGCGCCAATCCATGCATTCTTTTTAATAAGGATTGAACTACATAATAAATTTTTTCTATTGCTTGGATCAATGGGATGATTCTCGGTCACTAAATTCACTCTAGGTCCAATCAACACATCATCTTCTATTGTGATGCCTCCCATATCTAAAAAGGAACAGGCATGATTGATAAATACGTTTTTCCCTATTTGTATATGTTTGCCAAAATTAGTATAAAAAGGTGCAAATATGCCCGTGCTTTCTTCAATTTTGCTTCCTATAATCTCACTTAGTTTGTTTCTAATTTCAGCAACATCTCCTATGTTATTCATTATCGCCACTTCCTTTAATGTAGTAGCCACTATTTCCATAAATGCGGCATATTGAGGATGGTCCTGGCGAACCTCCCCTCCTGATTTCATGATTTCGAAGATATCTTTTTGACTTGACATAGCTCAAAAATAGAAAAATATAAATGAATTAAAGCATCAAATACTTGAATTTAATATCATGCTAATATTGTAAAAGTAAGATTCAAACTTGCTTGGGGTGTAAATATTTTGGTTAATTACTTATTGTTTTGTTCCTAATTGCGTTTTTGGAACAATGTTTCATGTTTTATTGAAATCATTCAATGGGGTTCTCTATAAATTTATTATTTAAAACAAAACACAAATTATGAAAAAAGTATTTCTAGGATTACTTGTGGTAGCTTCTTTTACTGCTTGTACAAGTACTGAAACAAAGACAACAGATACAGTTGAAGCTACAACTGAAAAAGTAGAACACCTTTACAAGCCAACTTACACTGACAATTTTAAGATGGGTGATCAAAAAAACGTACTATTGGCTGAGCAATTTCACAAAGTATTGTTTGAGAAAGATTTCAAAGCAGCTGGAGATATGATCTCAGACACTGCTACTTATAATGCAGAAGATGGTACAGTTATCAAAGGAAAAGCAGGTATCTTGGAGTATATGGAAAAAGGCTTTGCAGGTGTTACATTCAAAAACTACCAAATTACTGCAATTTACCCTGTTGTTGCTGAAAACGGACATCAGTGGGTTGATATCTGGGACGAAGCAGAATTAGTATTTGCAGACGGTAAGTCACAAAAATTCCAATGGATGGATGCGTTTAGATTTGAGAATGGAAAAATCGTACACTTTGTAGGATTCGGTAAAGCTGTTAAAAACTAAAGTTGATTCTAATATTAAATTTAGATAAAAGAGGCCCCTAGCAATAGGGGCCTCTTTTGTAAGTAATAAATAATTTAATTTATTACTACTTTACATGCTTCATAAACTAGTTAAAAAACTGACATATCTATCTCTGAATTTTCATTTAGATCATATTCATTTTTCAAAATAGAAAGTAATTCAACCGCCCTTTTATAATGCTTGTTGATACTAGGCATTAATACATTTTTCATTGAATTATTAATGTGATTCAATCTATTTGAATACTCTGTTAATGTAATTTTATCATTTGTCATTAGCTGAGCATTGTCTGAAACAATACCTTTAGAAACATTGGTGTAATATTTTTGATCAAAGATGGAATAAGACATTTCTCTTGCTTTAAATTTTAAATCATCTACAAAAGTGTTATATTCTTTTAAGTTCTCTGATTTTACCCAATATTCTGAAATCTTATTACTTAGCTCTTGGAGTTCTACCAAACGCATTCCGCCTGCATTTTTCAATTGAGCAGAAGTACGTTCACTTAAATTATACCTCATTGTACCTGCAGTTTTCAAATTTAACCTATATAGCAGTTTGATTTTATCTGCGTCTAATTTATTTTCTATTAGTAATTGATTAGTGGTATCAAGTTTTGAAGTTTGGATGGTATCGTACCTTATTAAATTGTTTAATATAGCGGTATCTTTTCTTAAATCTTCGTAGAGACTTTGCATGTATTGTTTTTCACGATTTCCTTCAATTAAATGCTCACGTTGATTTTCTGCAAAAAAGCCAAGCGTTACTGCCGCAAATAGCATTATAAATTCCGTAATATACTCCTTCCATTTTTTTGGATGATGTGAGTGGTGATGTACTTCCATAATTTTATTTCTTTTGTTGGTATAGGTATAATAAATTTCTGCTAATCGTTGTTGCCACAACGGATGCATGCGATTCAGAATCGAAAGTCACATTTTTTATTTCAATATTTTTATAGTGCGCTTTCAATAGGTTTTCAAAGATTTTTAAATTCTGAATATTGTCTTCAGGTTCTAATCCTCCGAATGATAGTATTACTTTTGCATTGAGTGCTGAATGTTTTTCTGAATATGCGCTCTCGGCCAACATGATATCATTGTTGTTCCACATTTTGAAAGAAGGACTGTTAATGCCAAATTTTTCGAATACGTCAGTCGCATTAAACAATAGATTCGCAACATATAAGCCGCCTAAGGAATGACCCGATATGCCCCTTTTGCCATTTGTGCTAAATGTATTTTCTATAAAAGGGATAATTTCTGCTTTTATAATTTGTAAAAATTGGTCACCCTTGCCCGATAAAAGACCACCAGCAGGTAAATTCCATGACCTTACCATAGCGCTGTCATTTATAGGATCTTTCGTGTAGGAATAGTCACTCCAGCGATTAATAAACCATTCGTTTTTATTATGATCGTTTCCTGATATGGTGACCACAATCACATCTTCTATCTCTTTGAAAAATTCTAGCGTTCTATGTGCACCATGTGCGATGGCAGCTGAATAAAAGCCGTCCAAAATATAGAAAACCGGATATTGCTTTTTTGGGCTGTAACCTTCCGGGAGGGAAACGCTAAGGCGATATGCCCTATTATTTAATTTTGAAGTTATTTGAAAGCTCTTTGCATCTTGAAGGGTTAGAGGTTTTTGTGCTTTTAGGTTTTGGATGCCAAATAGTAAGATTAACGCAAATAGAGTAATTTTCATTTTGCAGATTTAATTTAAGTCATCAATATATTAACCTAGCCGCTTTTTAATCATCTTACTCACTCTTAAGATGTTCCAAAATGCCAATTTGGAACAGATTTAGATCTAAAATTGTATCTGTGGAGTCTGTTTTGGGCTACTTTCATTACAGTAGATCACCCTTTCCATTATACTTAACCTTATTGTTATCTATTCAATATGAAGCCAGTCCTATATATTTTATGCTGTTTGCTCTCGCTAAATTGCTTTTCACAACAAGTAAATCAAGCCAAACTCCTTTTTGGAAACGACCTAAAACAGGGTAAATATTTTTCGTTACTCTATATTTGAAAAAACAGAGAGCAGCAAAGTTTAATTAAAACAGCTTACATTATCTTTCAAAAAAATCCAACTATAATAATCAAGAAAATTGCATTTTCATTTTTATTAACTGTGACTTCTTTTTCCTTAGTTTCTCAAGTATTGGAACCTACTATTGGTAATTACTTCAGAAATTCTGCTCAAGATTCGGTATTAATAGTGCGGCATTGTTTGTTAATAATGACGAGCCATTTAAATTAGAACAAAAATATTTTGAAAGTAAAAAGCAGTTAACAGGGAAAGTATTCATTTCTGCAGCCGGCTTAGAGGGAGATAAACTGTTTGCGAATAGGGCCAATAAACTGGCTCAAGTTTTAAAGAGCAGAAACTATACATCTTTAAAGGTAGAGTCAGTTGTATTTCCTGACGAGAGTCATGTGTCAGTGATGGGGGCCATGCTAAGTAGATCCTTATATTCCTTATATGGTTTACCCGTGGACAGAACAATTGGTAAAGGACATAAGGCAGATAGGTAGAATAAATAGATTTTAAATAATGCTATTTCCAACGCTTCATTGTGTCATTTAGCAGCACAAATTCTTTTGTAAAGAAATCAGAAGAACATGAAAATTGATAACGGATATCAATTTTTTGAATTGTGATTAACGCCAAATCCTTTTCATTTATATCCACATAATATCTAGTAAGCATTAAATAATACATTGACAATTCTGTTTTAATATTAAATGGCATTTTATTGAATTGAATATTGTCGGTTTGCAATAAAGCGATGTAATCGTATTGTACAAATTGCAATTTGGTTCCGTATAAATAAACCAGTCTATAAAAAAAAGTTATTGTTGCTATATTGTCAATAATATCGGAGTTCATTACAACATGCCTTTTAAGGTAGGAGCTGTCTTTGTAAATTATAAAATTCCAGGCTGCAATTCTACCTAAAACAATTGGATGTATTTTGTGAGCATGGTTTTTAACAAGAATATTAAGAAAGTCTAATGTTTCAATTACATTCTTTGTGTCTTTTTTTATATGATGGTATTGTATTTTAATACATGCACAGAATATTTCCATGTCAGCCGTTAAATAATTCGAGCAAGCATTTATCCATTCTCCATAATAGCCTTCTAAAGCGTCTTCTTCGACGTAAAGCTGAAGTAATACCTGTTGAACTATTTTCGAATTATTAATATATTTTTTAATAAAACTTGTCAGTATTTTGTTGTCTAATTTTGCCGCTATATGTATTGGCTGGAAAGCAACATAGTATTTATACATCTTCTCCCAATCCTGTTCTTGAATTTCTTTTTCCAAGAAGATAGAGAGGGATTCAATTTTATGCTTTTTAATAAATAAGTCTATTAAAGATCTAATTTGATAGACATTTTCCCAATGATCTTCATTGAGAAGGGGAATAATTTCATTTAAAATTGTTGAATTAATATGATCGGAAAAATGAAATAGATGTAGATGTTCATGAATGAAATCTCTGTTAGAATTTATCCTGTATTCCCTAAGTGTGATAAAATCAGTAAAGCCAACTAGATTAGATAATAAATTAACAGTATATAAGCTGGGTAAATTCGAATTGGATAAAATATTGAAGAACCTCCTTAACGTGTTGTAACTGATTAATACGTTAATATTTTTAAAAATAAGTTCTGAAAGTAACTTGCAATCCTTGGTATTGATAATTTTTACATCAAACTTTTCCTCAATAGATTTTTTTAAAAACAAACGCTCATCTTCACTTACTTGAACAAATTTTGGCATATATAATAATCTATCTAAACAATAATAAGCCAAATATCCAACAAATATATCAAAACGCTATTTGTACTATCATGTACCCAAGTCCTATGCTATTATCTAACTATACTTGTATGAATGTACATGTTATATAAAAAATATAAATATGTATATATATTACTACCATTTTTTTTGATGTTATTTTCTCGGGGGGGAAGACAAGCGCAAAAGGATGGTAGTAATATTTTAATTCAATTACAATTGATCTAATTCAAATTCTATATGAATGCATTGTTTTATAACCATCAAATTTTAGAACTTTTTTTAAGCTACGATAAAAGTTGTTTTTTGGAGCGAGCACCAATGTTTTATGACGAATTAAACAATTGTGATGTTTTATTTGTGGGAATTAATCCATCGTTTATCGATTTGCGTAAGTCATACCAATTTATTCAATCTAATTGTTTAAATGATGCTCGTGTTAATTATCTACAACAAATGAAAGAGCTTGAATATAATAATCTTTATTTCAAATTAGAGGACGTCTCAAAAAACATACAAATACTTGGAGACATTCACGCTGTATTTAAAAATAATTATAGTTACTTCAAAAAATTTAAATTAATACAAAAGCAAATTAATGTTTCAGTGGAGCATTTGGATTTATTTCCAATTCGTGAAACATCTCAAAACAAAGTTTCAAAAATCATAGAACAAAATACTGAATTTAGATCTGCATGCTTGAAAATATTTATAAGTACAGTTAAAAAAATGAATCCAAAAGCTATTGTTATTGAGAATACATTAGCGAGAGATATATTAATTAAACAAAATGATTTAGCACTTAATGAGTATTTTCCAAGTTATAATTTCGAGCATTTTAAAAATAATGGAATAGGGACTCCAGTGAACAAATTCGGGGTTGCGGTATACTATACATCAATGTTAACAGGGCAAAGAGCAATTGATCTTGGGAGTTTTAATAGATTATTGTGGTCTTTAAATAAATTCATTCATCAAAATTAAAGTTATGTCAGTTTATTTTAATTCATTGAAACGTGAGATAGGTAAAAATACAGGCAAGTGGCTTAGTAATTTACTTTTTAAAGATGCATGGTCAACACCGTACAAATTGACTAAAAGCTCAGATGCTACTAAAATTGAAAAAAAATATTTCGAAAAATATAAATTTGAAGAGATTAATAAAATAAAAAGTGAAATTAATTTCTTAAATAAACAAGTAGTTAAATCCAATAAATTAGAAGCTTATTTGCTTGAAAAAAATAGAATTCTTGCTGAAAAAGCCCAAGAACAAGAAAATGCCTTAGAAATTATAGATGATCACAATAATTTTATACAATCAATTCAAAATTTACATTCAAAAAGCTCAAAAATCTTTAATTGGAACGAATTTTCTACTACACCTTCATTTGAATACGAAATTGAAAAGCAGTTAAAAGATATTAGCCCAAGTTTCAAATCATTTAAGCAACTTAAAGATGAATGGCCAGATTATCAATTTGCTATTTGCAGAGGAGATTTATCCTATTTAAAATTATTAAGTATATACGTTTATAATAACATCTTTAACGACAACTTGAATTTAAATGCTAATAATAATAATTTAAATGCATTCATATTAGATATTAAAATGAAAGAATACGGATTTGAGAAGGCAAATTCTAACTATAAAGAAGATGAAGAAGCATTAAATTCCAATTATGAATCGTTAAAAAATGAATTATACTACAAAAAACACAAATTAGAAGAACTAGAAAGCACCTTAACATTTTATGATAATGTACATAAGAAAATGGGGTCATGGTTTAAATCAAAAGAACACAAATCGATCATAAAAGAATTTGAACAATCAAAAAACGAATATGACCAATTTGAAAAGCATATAAATGATCAATTAGAAGCTATCAAATTACAGATTGATAATATTCAAAAAATGAGAGAAGCACTTCATTCATGGTTAAATATCTCTAAATCTATAGTAAAAGTATGGGAAAAGGCAATTGACCAATTTACATATCATTCCATCATTCATCGGTTAAAGAATGAATTCGAATCCGGCAACAAGTCTTTAGCTTTAGAGTTTGCTTTAAGGCTTTTAAAGCCTTTTGATTTTCACGAAGCATTAAATATTGATTATGAGTTAGATATTTCAAAAGAAGCGCCTATTATTAATGTTTTTGCTAATTCTTGTGATGTAATTCCTACAGTTGAACCCTACTTAGTGTATACTAAGACAGTACGTTATCGAAATATTTCAGAAGATAAATTACTTAAACTAACATCAACTTATTTAAGCAGCCTTTCTATTAGATACGCCAATGAATTTTTTATTTTCATTCCCTATAATGCTCGTGTTTTAATCAACATATATGACATCAAATTAAATAGTACCACTGGAGTGTATAATAATCAGCTGCTAATATCAACACTCTACTACAGAAAAGATTTTGAAAAACGAGCTGGCCTGCATCTTGATCCACTGACTTTTGTAAAAAGTCAAAAAACGAATATCAACCCTAACGCTAATTTAACTTTTAATGCGATTCAACCTATTGAACTTGCAGATATGATAAATAATAAAAATGCAAATATTGTCTCTAATTTTAATTTGAATAAGGATGTAAAATTGGAAGGTGTCGTTGGTGATATTATTAAAATATTTGAAGAAAAGAAATGTCAAAAAATTAGCAAAGCAGACTTAAGAAAATATTTAAAAATTGAGTACTTAAAATTTGATATAATAATAGAAGAGCTAAGAAATTTTGATTTCTTTATAATAAACGAAACATCTATTGAGTTAAACCTAAAATAGTTTACGACAAATAGTATAATTAAAATTTCTCCAAGAATGTTACACTTTTTATGGTCAATACATCTAATTTGTTTAACACAAAATAGATTTTGGCAATCAAGTTTGTGGATATATTTGCAGAAGAAATTTCATGGGCGCCAAAAAACAAATCAATATTGTCTGGTTAAAGAGAGACATCCGTTCTCAAGATCATCTTCCTATGCAACAAGCCGAGGAAAGCGGCTTACCCTATCTCATTCTTTTTGTTTTTGAGCCAATGATGATGGCTTATCCAGACACTAGCTTAAGACATTTGCAATTTCAGTACCATTCGATATTAGATTTGAATAAGAAGCTGCTTCCATTTAATAGAACAGTAGAAATGTATAGCGCTTCTATGATCGAAGTGCTAGATTCGATCCAACTACAATATGATATATCAACTATTTTTAGTTACCAAGAATCTGGAGTGCAAAAAACCTATGATCGAGATAAGCAAGTTTTAAAATATTGTAAGGATAAAAATATTAATTGGCAAGAATTTCAAAGGGATGGGATTGTGAGGGGGTTAAAAAACAGACTTGGATGGGATAAACAATGGTATAGCAAAATGCATGAGCCAATTACCAAGAATCAGTTTTCATTACAAGAACCACTTACATTAAACAATCCATTCCCTTTAACGGAAAAACAAATTCAAACATTGAGTGCCTATCCATCTACTTTCCAACCTGCTGGTGAAACATTTGGGTTTAAATATTTACATAGTTTTTTAAACGAACGTGGTGAAAATTATAGTAAATATATCAGTAAACCACATGAGAGCAGGGTAAGTTGTGCTCGATTATCACCCTATTTAAGTTGGGGTAATATTTCAGTAAAGCAGGCTTATCAGTTGATCTATTTTGGTTCGAAGACCTTTCAAAATAAGCGTCCCTATTCAAATATGTTGACAAGGCTAAAATGGCATTGTCATTTTATACAAAAATTTGAAATGGAATGTAGTTATGAAACACAATGTGTAAATGCTGGGTATGAATTATTAGAACACGAAACTAATGAATCCTATCTTAAGGCATGGAAAACTGGAGAAACAGGGTTCCCTTTAGTAGATGCTTGCATGCGGTGTTTACATGCTACTGGTTGGATCAACTTCAGAATGCGTGCCATGTTGGTAAGTGTTTTATGCCATCATTTATTTCAAGATTGGAGGGCTGGCGTGTACCACTTAGCCCAACTATTTTTAGATTATGAACCTGGGATTCATTATCCTCAGTTTCAATTGCAGGCTGGAACCACTGGAACCAATACCAATAGGATGTATAATCCTATAAAGCAAAGTTTGGATCATGATCCCAATGGCATCTTTATCAAAAAATGGATTCCTGAACTTGCTGCGCTCCCTAAAGAACTTTTACATGAACCATATAAGATGAGTTTAATGGAGCAAGAAATGTTAGGGGTAATCATAGGTAAAGATTATCCATACCCAATAGTGGATATTGAGTCTGCGGGTAAAGAAGCGCGAGAAAAAATCTGGGGGATGAAAAAAAATGAATCTGTTCAGAAAGAAAGTAAAAGAATTTTAGCAAAACATTGCAGGTAGAAGCAATAAATAGAAATTTAAATGATTAAGATAGCTTTTGATCCAATTTACGCGCATCCTTTACCAGAGAACCATCGGTTCCCTATGTTAAAATATGAGTTAATCCCTGCTCAATTAATGCATGAAGGCACTTGTGAACCCGCACAGTTTTTTGCTCCAAAAATTTGTAGTAAAGAGATTGTGTTACTGACGCATACGAAAGCCTATTATGATAGATTAATGGCGCAACAATTAATGCCTTCAGAACAAAGAAAAATAGGCTTCCAACAATCCCCCGCTTTAATAGAGCGTGAACTATTTATCATGCAAGGTACCATTGACGTTGCTTTGTCGGCATTAAATTATGGTGTCGGACTCAATATTGCTGGCGGAACCCACCATGCATTTACCGATAGAGGGGAAGGATTTTGTATTTTGAACGATATAGCAATAGCGTCTAATTATTTACTTTCAAAAAACCTTGCTAAGAAAATTTTAATTATTGATTTAGATGTACATCAGGGTAATGGTACTGCTAAAATAATGGAAAACAATCAACAGGTATTTACATTTAGTATCCATGGCGCCACTAATTATCCTTTTCATAAAGAACAATCCGATTTGGATATTGGCTTGCCTGATGGTACAGACGGCGCCACCTATCTAGCAACTTTAGAGGAAATTCTTCCTAGATTAATTGAACAGGTTCAACCAGATTTTGCTTTTTACCTTGCAGGTGTAGATATTTTGAATACGGATAAGTTTGGTAAATTTAATGTTACAATTGAAGAGTGCAAACAAAGAGATACGATTGTATTCAATCACTTAAAACAAAATAAGATACCTGTTGCAGTTGCCTTAGGTGGTGGATATTCTCCAGATATTAAAGTGATTGTGGAAGCGCATTGTAATACATTCAGGCAGGCGATGGATTTGTATGGGGGATAATAAATTATAAAATAAAAGCCCCATGTTATAATAAACATAAGGCTTCTATTCGAATCACAAAATTAATCTGTAATTAATTCACTATAATCAATTGGTTATTTAGGTAGTACAACCGCGTCAATTACGTGCACTAAGCCGTTATCAGCTTTAAGATCAGTCGCTATTACTGTTGCAGTAGCTCCTTTCTCGTCTGTTAAAATTACTTTACCATACTTGATAGACGCAACAAGATTGCCTCCGCTTACAGTTTTTAATGTAACTGAACCGCTGCCATCTTTAATTGCTTTTACAACTGCAGCAGCGTCGAAACCACCTGCAATTACATGATAAGTAAGGATTTTAGCTAAAGTCGCTTTGTTCTCTGTTTTTAACAACGATTCTACAGTACCTGCTGGTAATTTACCAAATGCTGCGTTTGTTGGAGCGAATACTGTAAATGGTCCAGCACTTTGTAATGTACTAACTAAGTCTGCAGCCTTCACAGCAGCAACTAATGTGGTATGGTCCTTAGATCCTACAGCAATATCTACTACTGTTTTTTGTGCATTTAATGAAATAGTGCTAGCAACAAATGCGAATATTGCTAAACTTAAAAATTTAATTTTCATGTTTTATTGTTTGAATTAATAACAAGGGTTGAGCCAAATTGTTTTATAAAATAATTTTATAAAACAATGTATTTAGCTACTCGACTGATAGTCAGTTATGTAACTCGTAAAATTAATTAACTAAGTCGTCTATATTTTATACAATGAACTATTAAGCACTATTTGAGTGTATATTTAAGAATAATCACAAATTACATTATGCTAAAAAAATTCACCAGTTCTGACATTCTAATGCTTTCAGCTGCATTTTTATCTTTAATCTTCTCTGAGTTATTATGGTTTAAAGGGGAGAAAGAAGCTGGAATTTTCATTGGTTTATGGGTCCCCTCAATTTTAGGGTTTGCGATACTTTTAAAACTTATAAACAAAAAAAATGATTGATTTTATCCCTTATTTCGCTGCACTCATTACCATCTTGTTTGGTATTGGATTTATTTTGTCTTTAAACAAGTATAAAGGTTATAAATAAACATTAAAGAAAGTCTATGACATTCGAGGAACAACTAAGCCACTTAATTATTGATCCGTCAACGATCCCTCCTGAGTTTGCTTTATCAGAACAAGTACACCAAAAAACATATTTATCTAACGGTGAAATGCTTACCTGGGACGGACCCATGCACGATGTTTTTTCGCCTATTTGTATGCATACAGACAATGGCATAGAAAGAATTAAAATTGGTTCTTATCCCATCTGTACAGAAAAAGAGGCTAAGATTGCCTTAGATGCGGCATGCGCAGCTTACAATGACGGAAGGGGTGAATGGCCAACGATGTCTGTAGCACAGAGGATTCATTGTGTTGAACATTTTATTACTAAAATGTTAGAGCAGAGAGAGGTGGTTGTAAAACTACTCATGTGGGAGATTGGGAAGACCTACGCAGATTCAGCTAAAGAATTTGATCGTACGGTAGAATATATCTATGCGACGATTGAGGCACTTAAAGATATTGATAGAGATTCATCTCGATTCACTATAGAACAGGGCATTGTTGCCCAAATCAGAAGGTCACCGTTAGGGGTTGTATTGTGTATGGGGCCATTTAATTATCCATTAAATGAAACCTTCACTACTTTGATCCCTGCGATTATTATGGGCAATACACTATTATTTAAAGCACCAAAACACGGCACGCTTTTGCATTATCCAATGCTTGAAGCATTTAAGACCTGTTTTCCTAAAGGAGTTGTGAATACTATTTATGGCAGAGGGAATATGATTATTCCAGCTTTGATGGAATCGGGCAAAATCAATGTGCTTACTTTAATTGGTTCAAGTAAAGTGGCGAACCAATTAAAAAAATTACATCCCAAAGTCAATAGACTAAGGGCCATTCTTGGACTAGATGCCAAAAACGCAGCTATTATCACAAAAGATGCAGATATTAAATTAGCTGTGCAAGAAACTGTACTAGGTGCACTTTCATTCAATGGACAAAGATGCACCGCGCTTAAAATAATTTTTGTACACAGAAGCTTAGCCGATCAGTTTATACAATTATTAAATGAGCAAGTAGGTAAATTGCAATTTGGACTTCCATGGGAAAAGGGAGTTACTTTAACGCCGCTTCCAGAACCAGGGAAGCCAGCATACTTGAAGGATTTATTAGAAGACGCAAAATTACATGGCGCTTCCGTGATGAATGAAAATGGGGGTACCATCAATGAATCTTTTTTTTATCCAGCTGTGTTGTTTCCAGTGAATGCTAAAATGAAAATTTATACTGAAGAGCAGTTTGGGCCAATTATACCTGTTGTTCCTTTTGACGATATTGAAGAACCTATCCAATATGTGATTGACTCAACGCATGGTCAACAAGTAAGCTTGTTTTCTAAAAATAAATCCGAACTGGCAAGTTTGATAGATCCTTTAGTCAATCAAGTAAGCAGAGTGAATATTAATTGTCAATGTCAAAGAGGTCCAGATAGTTTTCCTTTTACTGGTCGAAAGGATAGCGCCGAAGGTACATTGTCTGTTGTAGATGCTTTAAGGTCATTTTCGATTCGTTCTTTAGTAGCTGCTAAACTAACCGAGGAAAATAAACAAATCATCAATGATATTGTATCTTCTCATCATTCTAATTTTTTAAGTACGAAGTATATTTTTTAAAATGGCCGTGTATTCAATTTTCTAAACATTAAATTGATTCATCTTCTTCTTGTTGATAACCCTGGTGTTTTAATTGATGCTTGATTAAAACTTTTATATAGTGCCTATTGCGACGCCCTTTTTTTGCATCAGCTCTTTTGTTGTTGCGCTTATCTTTAACGATACGTTCTAAGTCATTCAATGCTTCTAATTGCTTTACATCATTTATAGAAGTTCTTTTTGGCATGTTTTTAATGTTTAAAATTAATGTCGATCTCCCTTCCAAGTGCCTCCATAACGATAGTTTGGTTCTTTCTTGACTTTGTTGCAACAATCCGTACACACAAAAATCCAAATTTTTCCCTTGGACACCTGCACTCTATAAAGTGTAGTAGCTTCCTTTTGACATAGCGCGCATATTTTAGATTTCATTATTCAGTTTTATGAACAATTATGAATGAATATTGTTGTAAAACTATTGAAAATAGTATTTATTTAACCAAATGAAAGAAACTGCTTTAAACGTTTTTAACGAGCCTTTGATAATATGTGGAACAGATCCTATGACGGGTGCCTATAGAGATGGTTGTTGCAATACCGGTATCAACGATCGTGGTACACACACTGTTTGTGCTGTTGTGACCAACGATTTTTTACAATACTCTAAAAGTCAAGGAAACGATTTAACAGCAGATTATCCGCCAAGTGGTTTTAAAGGCTTGGTGGAAGGAGACAAATGGTGCCTTTGTGTGTCTAGATGGATACAAGCGTATCAGGCTGGTGTGGCGCCGCCAATTATTCTAAAGGCAACACACCTTAAGACGCTACAATTTATTTCTTTGGAGGAACTTGAAAAGTTTGAATACATCCCACTATAAAATATGATTCATTCATAATAATCCACTTTTTGTTAAACATAGTAGTCGAATCCAAGATAAGAGCAGTAATTTTACGCCCTTAATCATTATATGTCTTCTCAAAAAGTAATCATCATAGGTGCTGGTGTTGGCGGTATGGCAGCAGCCATTAGGTTGCGATTACAAGGATATGCAGTGGAGGTGTTTGAAAAAAATGACTATCCTGGAGGCAAATTGAATCATTTTGAGACCAATGGATTCAGATTTGATGCTGGTCCTAGTTTATTTACTAGCCCTCAATTAATTGAAGACTTATTTGCTTTAGCCAAAGAACCCATATCACCTTATTTTAGCTATGAAAAATTAGAAGTCGCTTGTAATTATTTTTATGAAGATGGAACATGTATAAGAGCATATACAGATAAGTATAATTTTGCTAAAGAGTTAGAAGAGAAAACGAAAGAACCCTCCGAAAATATCTATCAATATTTACACCACGCATCAAGGGCCTATAAAAATATTGCCGGTATTTTTCTGCACCATTCATTGCATGTTGTACAAACTATTTTCAGGGCGCCCATTCTAAAAGCATTTGGTTCATTAAAATTAGCCTATCTAACTAAATCTTTAAATGCCTATAACGAAAGCGCATTTAAGTCGCCAAAATTGGTGCAGTTGTTTAACAGATTCGCCACCTACAACGGAAGCAATCCATATAAAGCACCCGCAATGCTTTCTTTAATCTCTCACCTAGAACATAATGAAGGGGCTTTTTATCCTAAGGGCGGTATGATTAGTATTACCAATGCATTGTATGCCTTAGCATTAAAATTAGGAGTTCAATTTTTCTTTGGAAAATCAGTCCAAGAAATTACGACTCAAGCAAATAAGGTAAATGGGGTAATGGTGGATCAGCAACAACATTTTGCATCCATTGTAGTAAGCAACATGGATGTTTATTTTACTTATAAGCATTTATTAAATAACCCAACTAAGGCTGCAAATATAAAAAAGCAGGAAAGGAGTAGTAGTGCATTGATTTTTTATTGGGGAATCAATAAAACTTTCCCTCAATTGGATGTGCATAATATTTTTTTTAGCAAAGATTATAAAGGAGAGTTCAACGCCATTTTTAATACAGGGTTGCCATTTGAAGATCCCACTGTATATATTAATATTACCAACAAGGTCGAGCCAGGTATGCATGCACCAGTAGGAAAAGAAAATTGGTTTGTTATGGTGAATGTCCCTGCTAATACTGGTCAGGACTGGTCTGCCTTAGAAGCATTTTATCGCCATGCTATTATTAAAAAAATAAATACAATATTAGGAGAAGATATTTCTCCTTTGATAGAAGTTTCAGAAGTGTTAAGTCCGGTAACGATTGAGTCAAAGACCGCTTCTTATATGGGCTCCTTGTATGGAACCAGTTCCAATAATAAAATGGCGGCTTTCATGCGACATCCTAATTTTAGTAAATCTATTGAAGGTCTATATTTTGTAGGCGGAAGTGTACATCCAGGTGGAGGCATCCCACTCTGTTTGTCAGGCGCCGAAATTGTATCAAATTTAATTAAGGATAAATACTCCCCAAACCTTTAACCAGTCCATGTTTTATTTAAAAAAACACTACCCACTTTTTTTGGCGCTGTTATTTCATGTTACCGGCGTGCTAGGTATTTTATTTTCGCCATATAAAGATTGGTTTGTCAACAATACACCCTTGGTGTTGTTGACCATGTTCTTATTGCTTACACAAAGTGAAGCTAAATTATCAAAAAAGCATTTCGTCTTTTTTATTGTTGTTTTTATAATTGGCATGTTTACAGAAATGGTTGGGGTTAATACGGGGCTCTTATTTGGACATTACCAATACGGGATGATATTAGGTCCAAAATTATATGGCGTGCCTTTGTTGATTGGATTGAACTGGTTTATCATTGTTTTTTGTGCAGGCTCCTTTTTTAGTCAATGTGCAGGGTGGGTTCAAGAAAAGTACCGTTTTCGTATTACTGAAACAACATTGGCGATTGCGGTGGTGATTGGCGGAGCAACCATTGCAACCTGCTTTGATTTTATTTTAGAACCGGTTGCTATCAAATTGCAATTTTGGACATGGGAGAACGGTCAGATACCGCTACTAAATTATATCTGTTGGTTTTTCATTAGTGCCGTGATGCTTGCCATTAATTTTGCGCTAAAAATAAATCCTGTTAATCAGTTTGCCACCAATTTATTGGTGATTGAAGCCTTGTTTTTCTTAGCATTAGGTATGTTTTTGTAATCCATTTTATACCAAAGCTACTAGGCTAGAATTTTATAGCGATCAACACCAAAAGATACCATTTTCAGGTATGCGAAAATAGCAATGATCAATCGACAGCAACTTTATAGGTTGGATCTTCTATAATATTTACCTCAATTACCTTATCTGCATTTTTTAATAATTGACGACAATCTTCACTTAAATGTCTAAGATGAACAGTCTTTCCTAATTTTAAATAGCGCTCTGTTAACTTGTTTAGGGCTTCAATTGCACTCATGTCGCTTATTCTACTTTCTTTAAAATCAATGATCACTTCACTGGGATCGTTAATGGCATCAAATTTTTCAGAAAAGGTAGTGGTAGATCCAAAGAAAAGAGGTCCAAAAATTTCGTAATGCTTGATACCATTCTCGTCGATATATTTTCGTGCACGAATTCGTTTTGCGCTTTCCCATGCAAAAGATAATGCTGAAATAATTACACCAACAATGACTGCTAAAGCTAAGTTTTTCATCAAAACTGTGATTAGTGTAACTGTAACACCAATGAAAATATCTTGTTTGGGCATTTTATTTATAATCCTCAAAGTGGCCCATTTAAAAGTGCCATAAGCAACCATTATCATTACACCTGTAAGTGCAGCCATTGGTATAATGCTGATAAAACTACTACCAAACATTACAAAAACTAAAAGCATACAGGCGCCAACGATGCCAGAAAGCCTAGCCCTGGCTCCGCTGTTTGTATTAATCAAACTTTGTCCCAACATCCCAGCACCACCCATTGCAGAGATAAAACCTGCAATGACATTGCCGGTTCCTTGAGCAATGGCTTCTTTATTGGTGTTTCCTTTTGTTTGGGTGATTTCATCTAAGATATTTAGTGAAAGCAAACTCTGTATTAATCCTACTCCAGCAAAAATAACTGCGTAAGGAAAAATGATTTGTAAGGTTTCTAAAGTAAAAGGCACAATAGGCAAATGCAATTTTGGAAATCCACCTTCTATATTTCCTACCGTTTTTGTTTCTATATCTAAAAAATAAGTGACAGCAAAAACTGTTAAGATGGCAACCAATGATGCTGGAATAGCTTTTGTTAATTTTGGCAGAAACCAAATGATTACTATCGTAAGTAACACTAAGCTAAAATAAATCAATAAAGTACTGCCAGTAAACCAATTTCCTACACCGTCTTTAAATTGATTGACCTGAGCCATAAATATCAAAATACCAATCCCGTTCATGAATCCTAGTATAGCAGGGGTTGGAACTAGACGCATCAATTTTCCTAGTTTGAATATACCTGCCATTACTTGAATTAAACCTGCTAAAACAACAGTAGCAAATACATAATCAATGCCATGTGTTTTTACTAAGGGTGCAATCACTACTGCTACAGCTGCAGTAGCGCCAGAAATCATTGCTGGACGACCGCCAAATATGGATGAAATTAATCCTAAAATAAATGCAGCATATAAGCCATTTAACGGTTGCAACCCTGCAATCAAAGCAAAAGAGACTGCTTCTGGAATTAATGCTAAAGCTACAGTTAAGCCAGATAAAACTTCTGTTTTGTAATTTACTTGCTGCTTGAAATCGAAAAGAGTAAAGTTCATTATTGTTAATTATAAGCACGAAACTAAGATTATTAAATGATTTACAAAAGAATCTTAATTTTCAACACTTCTTAAATTACATACAATTCATCTGAAAGTCATTTCTACAATAACCAATAATAATTGTATTTTTAAGTATGATAAATAATATAAAAAAATATTTTTCTATAACTCAAGATCTTGATTCATTTGATAATATAAATGATTTAGTGAATCAAGGTGTAAGATTCAGAGGCGCCAATTTGATAGTATTAGTTTTTGCGATATTTATTGCATCATTGGGTTTGAATATCA